>FWWL01000731.1_pt1 | contig 87595 bp, 78 predicted proteins | sample 2228331 | NCBI WGS metagenome assembly FWWL01 (sample SAMEA103939775, study PRJEB20133) | metagenome | reverse complement strand
CAAAGTCAGCAGTGCAATGATCATAAAAGGTGTTACCTATGTCCCTAGCCAAGTGTGGAGGATGTCCCTATGCTAAACACACTCGTGCCCACCGATCTCAGCGCCCGGCCGAACTACATACGCGCGGCGCGCCACAGCATGACGAGGTAATCGCTTCTCTTCAATTGCGGCCTGCGCCGGAACACGTCGTAGTCGGCGCGTTCGATGGCCTCGAGGATGCGCAGGCCGCCCTGTACCACCAACCGCAATTCCCAGCCGATCCGGCCCGGCAGGCGCAGGGCCAGCGGCGCGCCGCTGTGCATCAGGTTGCGCGCCCTGGCCACTTCGAAACGCATCAGTTCGCGCCACGCGGCACCCGTCACGCCTGCGCGGATGTCCGCCTCGCTCACCCCAAAGCGCATCAGGTCTTCCTGCGGCAGGTAGATCCGGCCCTTGACGATGTCGATCGCAACGTCCTGCCAGAAATTGATCAGCTGAAGGGCGCTGCAGATCGCGTCCGATTCGCGCAGGTCGCGCTCGTCGTCGGCGCCGTACAGGGCCAGCATCAGCCGGCCGACCGGATCTGCCGAGCGCCGGCAGTAGTCGAGCAGTGCGGCGTAACCGGGGTAGCGGGTGGTGACCACGTCCTGGCGAAAGGCGGAGAGCAGGTCGTGCATGGGCGCAAGCGGCACCCGGTGGGACCGTACCACCTGCGCCAGTCGCGCGAACAGCGGATCGGCCGGGGTCTCGCCGCGCCCGATCGCGTCGAGCGCGGCGCCGTAGGCGTCCAGCGCGGCCAGGCGCTCGGCCGGCGTGGCCTCGCCCTCGTCGGCCAGGTCGTCCGCGCTGCGCGCGAAGGCATAGATCGCCTCGACAGCCGGCACCAGGCGGCGCGGCAGCAGGATCGAAGCGACAGGGAAGTTCTCGTAGTGATCGACGGCCATTTAGATTGCTGACTCTAGAGTCATTTACATGCGATGTTTGCATGATTATAATTGCTGCGCAGCAAAGCGCCCGATTTGCCGGGCCACTGCCGACATCCCACCTGTACGCCAAAAGGACATCATCGTGTTCAATCCACTGTTCCCGCCCCGCCGGCCGCTGGCCGCGCTGACCGCGTTGGCCACCCCGCTGTGCGCCGCGATCCTGTTGTCCGCCTGCTCGAAACCGGAGCCGAAAGCGGAAGACGTGCGCCCGGTGCGCGCGATCGTCCTCGCGGCCGCAGACAAGTTGGTGACCGCCGAGTTCCCTGGCGAGGTGAGGGCGCGCTACGAATCCCAGCTCGGCTTCCGGGTGGGCGGCAAGATCGTCGAGCGCGCCGTGGAGGTGGGCTCGACGGTGCGGCGCGGCCAGGTGCTGATGCGGCTCGACCCGCAGGACCTGGCGCTGGCCGAGACCCAGACCCGTGCCGCCTTGCGCGCCGCCGAAACCCGGCGCGACCTGGCGCAGGCGGACTACCAGCGGCACCAGGACTTGCGCGGGAAGAATTTTGTCAGCCAGGCGGTGCTCGACGCCAAACAGGCCGCGCTGAAGGCGGCCCAGGCCGAGGTGGACGCCGCGCGCGCGGCGCAACAGGGGCAGGCGAACCAGGCCGCCTACGCCAGCCTGCGCGCCGACACCGATGGCGTGGTGACGGCGGTGCTGGCGGAAGCCGGGCAGGTGGTGGCGGCCGGCACGCCGGTCGTGCGCCTGGCCCGCACCGATGAGAAGGAAGTGGTGATCGGCGTGCCGGAGGGCCAGGTCGCGCAACTGGACCAGGTCGACCAGGTGACGGTGCGCCTGTGGGCGGCGCCGGAAGAGGCGATCCCCGGCACGATTCGCGAGGTGGCGCCGGCCGCCGATCCCGCCACCCGCACCTATCCGGTGAAGGTCGCGATCCCGGCCGGCGCCGATGCGCGCCTGGGCATGAGCGCGACCGTCCAGTTGGCCGGCGCCGACGGCGGGACCGCGTTGCGGGTGCCGCTCACCGCCCTGTTGCAACACAAGGGCGCGAGCGCCGTCTGGGTGGTCGAGAACGGCGCCGTGCGCCTGGTGCCCGTGCAGGTGGCGGGCCAGTCCGGCAACGACGTGCTGCTGGGCGGCGGCGTCAAGGCCGGCCAGACCGTCGTCACCGCGGGCGTGAACCTGCTCAAGCCCGGCCAGAAGGTGCGCATCCTCAGCGCCGACGTGGCGCGCCGCGCCGACACCGAGGCGATCGCGGCAGGGGTGGCGAAATGAAGGGCTTCAACCTGTCGCGCTGGGCGCTGGAGCATATCCCGCTCACGCGCTACCTGATCGCGGCGCTGCTGATCGGCGGCATGCTGAGCTACGCCCAGTTGGGCCAGGACGAGGACCCGCCGTTCACCTTCCGCGCGATGGTGGTGCGCGCCGTCTGGCCGGGAGCGACCGCGGTCCAGATGGCCGAGCAGGTCACCGACAAGCTCGAACGCAAGCTGCAGGAGACGCCCTACATCGACCGCATCCGCAGCTATTCCAAGCCTGGTGAGACCACCATCATCCTGGAGTTGCGCGAATCGACGCCGCCGAAGGAGACGGCGCCGACCTGGTACCAGGTCCGCAAGAAGGTCGGCGACATCGCCGCCAGCCTGCCGCCCGGCGTGATCGGCCCCTTCTTCAACGATGAGTTCGGGGACACCTACGGCTCGATCTTCGCCCTGTCCGGCGACGGCTTCACCTACGCCGAGATGAAGGACTACGCCGACTTCGTGCGCCAGGAACTGCTGGCCGTTCCGCTGGTGGCCAAGGTCGAGGAGTTCGGGGTCCTGGACGAGAAGATCTACATCGAATTTTCCAGCAGGAAGTTCGCGCAGTTGGGCGTGCCCTTCGAGCAGGTCGTGAGCCAGATCGCGGCCCAGAACGAGGTGGGGCCGAGTGGCGTGCTGGTCACGCCGACCGACAACCTGCAGGTGCGCGTCACCGGTGCCCTCAAGACCGTGACCGATCTGGAGAACCTGCGCCTGCGGGCGAACGGCACCACCTTCCGCCTGGGCGATTTCGCGAGCGTGCGGCGCGGTTACGAGGACCCGCCGTCGGACCGGATGCGCTACAACGGCAAGGACGTGATCGGCCTGGGCGTTTCGATGGAGAAGGGTGGCAACATCATCAAGCTGGGCGAAGGCCTGGAGGCGACGGCGGCGCGCATCCGCAGCCAGCTGCCGGTGGGGATGGAGTTGGAGCGGGTGTCGAACCAGCCTGCCGCGGTGACCGCCTCGGTCAATGAATTCATCAAGGTGCTGATCGAGGCGGTGCTGATCGTGCTGGCCGTGTCCTTCCTCGCGCTGGGCCTGCATACCAAGCCCCGGCTGCGCATCGACGTGCGCCCGGGCATGGTGGTGGCGCTGACCATCCCGCTGGTGCTGGCCATTACCTTCATGTTCATGCATGCGCTGGACATCTCCCTGCACAAGGTCTCGCTGGGCGCGCTCATCATCGCGCTGGGCTTGCTGGTGGACGATGCCATCATCGCGGTCGAGATGATGGTGCGCAAGATGGAGGAGGGCCTGTCGCGCTTCGAGGCGGCGACCTTCGCCTACACCTCGACCGCGATGCCGATGCTGACCGGCACCCTGATCACGGCGGCCGGCTTCCTGCCGATCGGCCTGGCCAAGTCGGCGGCCGGCGAATACACGTTCTCGATGTTCTCGGTCAACGCCATCGCGCTGCTGGTCTCCTGGGTGGTGGCGGTCACGTTCACCCCCTACATCGGCTTCATCCTGCTCAAGGTCAAGCCGCACGCGCAGGGCGAGACCGGGCACGACGTGTTCGACGGTCCCGCCTACGCCCGCTTCCGGCGCGTGGTCAACTGGTGCGTCACCTGGCGCAAGACCACGATGGGGCTGAGCATGGCCGTGTTCGCCTTGGGCGTGTTCGGTTTCAACTTCATCGAGAAGCAGTTCTTCCCGGATTCCAGCCGTCCCGAATTGATGGTCGAGATGTGGATGCCGGAGGGCACGAGCTTCGCGGCCAACGCGACCCAGGTACGCAAGTTCGAGCAATACCTGCTCGGGCAGGAGGGGGTGCAGAGCGTGACCAGCTATGTCGGCACAGGCAGCCCGCGCTTCTACCTGCCGCTGGACCAGATCTTCCCCCAGTCGAACGTGTCGCAACTGGTGGTGCTGGCCGAGGACCTGGAGGCGCGCGATCGCCTGCGGCGCCAGATCCAGGACGTGTTCCGCAACGACTTCCCCGAGGTGCGCGGGCGCGTGAAGCTGCTGCCGAACGGACCGCCCGTGCCTTACCCGGTGCAGTTCCAGGTCGCCGGGCCGGATATCGGCGTGGTGCGCGGCGTGGCCGACCAGGTCAAGGAAGTGATGCGCGCCAACCCCAATACGGTGGGCGTGAACGACAACTGGAACGAGTCGGTCAAGGTGCTGCGCCTGGACCTGGACCAGGACCGGATGCGCGCCCTCGGCCTGAGCACGCAACAGGTGCGCCGCGCCGTGAACACCGTGCTCACCGGAACGCCGGTCGGCCAGTTCCGCGAGACCAACCGGCTGATCGACATCGTCGTGCGCCAGCCGCTCGATGAGCGCTCCACCATGACGGCGCTGGCCGGCGCCAGCGTGCGCACCGCGTCCGGACGCGCCGTGACGTTGGACCAGGTCGCCCGCATCCATTTCGTCTGGGAGCCGGGCGTGGTGTGGCGGGAAGGGCGCGAGTGGGCGATCATGGTGCAGTCCGACGTGGTGGAAGGCATCCAGGGGCCGACCGTGTCGGGGCAGGTCAACGAGCAACTGGGGAAGATCCGCGCGGCCTTGCCGGCGGGCTACAGCGTGACCCAGCACGGGGCCGCCGCCGACAGTTCCGAGGCGGAGGCCTCGATCATGGCCAATGTGCCGCTCGTGCTGTTCATCGTGTTCACGCTGCTGATGCTGCAACTGCACAGCTTCTCGCGTTCGCTGATGGTGTTCCTGACCGGGCCGCTCGGCATCGCCGGCGCCGCCATGGCCCTGCTGATCCTGGACCGGCCCTTCGGCTTCGTCGCGAACCTGGGCGTGATCGCGCTGTTTGGCATGATCATCCGCAATTCGGTGATCCTGGTCGACCAGATCGAGCACGACATCGCCGCCGGCGCCCAGCCCTGGGATGCGATCGTGGAATCGGCCGTGCGCCGGGCCCGGCCCATCCTGCTGACGGCCGCGGCCGCCGCGCTGGCGATGATCCCGCTTTCGCGCTCGGTGTTCTGGGGGCCGATGGCGGTGGCGATCATGGGCGGACTGGTGGTGGCGACCGCGCTGACGCTGCTGTTCCTGCCGGCGCTGTACGCGTCCTGGTTCCGCGTCAAGCCGCCCGTACGCTGACGAAACGGGCCCGCGCCCGGGCGTGCGCAGCCCGGGCGGACCCGCCGGGGTTGGCGCGCACACATCAAAAAACGCCCCAATCGTGTCAGAAAATCCAGTAAAATAACCGTTTGAAGTTGTAGCCCCTAAACAAAGGAGTGCAGGGCGGCCGGTTTCACTGTCGGGCGCCCTTTGTTTTTGTGGCAATATGCAATCCTGCGCGAGGATGGCGAAATTGGTAGACGCACCAGGTTTAGGTCCTGACGCCAGCAATGGTGTGGGGGTTCGAGTCCCCCTCCTCGCACCACGAATAATTATTTTTTTGGACGATTTTTACAATGGCAACTGCAGTCGAAACCCTGGGTAAACTCGAGCGTCGCTTGACGATCTCCTTTCCGGTAGCTGACGTCCGTACGGAAGTTGAAAAGCGCCTCAAGAAGCAGGCCAAGACGGCCAAGGCGCCTGGTTTCCGTCCGGGTAAGGTGCCCCTGAAGATGGTCGCCGCCCAGTACGGCTACCAGATCGAATCCGATGTGCTGAACGACAAGGTCGGCCGCGCCTTCAACGACGCCGCCATCCAGAACGAACTGCGCGTTGCCGGCTTCCCGAAAATCGAGCCGAAAGAAGACGCGCCGGAAGGCATGCTGGCCTTCGACGCGACCTTCGAAGTCTACCCGGACGTCGTGATCGCCGACCTGTCGAACGTCGAGATCGAGACCGTCTCGACCGAAGTGACCGACGCCGAGATCGACAAGACCATCGACATCCTGCGCAAGCAGCGCGTGCACTACCACACCAAGGGTGAAGAGGGCGAGCATGGCACCGGCGGCGAAGCCGTCGCGGCCAACGGCGACCGCGCCACCGTCGACTTCGTGGGCACCATCGACGGCGTCGAGTTCGCCGGCGGCAAGGCCGAGAACTACGCCTTCGTGCTGGGCGAAGGCCGCATGCTGCCGGAATTCGAGGCCGCCACCATCGGCCTGAAGGTCGGCGAGAGCAAGACCTTCCCGCTGGCCTTCCCCGAGGATTACCACGGCAAGGACGTGGCCGGCAAGACCGCCGAGTTCACCATCACCCTGAAGAAGCTGGAGTGGGCCCACCTGCCGGAAGTGGACGCTGAATTCGCTAAGTCGCTGGGCATCGAGGACGGCAGCGTCGAGAAGATGCGCGACGACATCAAGGTCAACCTGGAGCGTGAAGTCGCCGCCCGCGTCAAGGCCCGCAACAAGGAAGCCGTGATGGACGCGCTGGTCAAGTCGACCGAACTGGAAGTGCCGAAGGTCATGGTGCAGCAGGATTCCGAGCGCCTGGCCGAGATGACCCGCCAGGACATGGCGCAGCGCGGCATGGACGTCAAGAGCATGCCGTTCCCGCCGGAACTGTTCGCCGAGAAGGCAGAGCGCCGCGTGCGCCTGGGCCTGATCCTGTCGCAACTGGTGGGCGACAACAACCTGCAGGCAACCCAGGAGCAGGTCAAGGCGCAGATCGAGGACTTCGCGCAGAGCTACGAAGATCCGAAGGAAGTGCTGAAGTACTACTACAGCGACCGCCGCCGCCTGGGCGAAGTGGAAGCTCTTGTATTGGAAGAAAACGTCGTCAAATATGTGCTGGACAAGGCCAAGGTCAGCACCAAGCCCGTCGCTTTCGACGAGCTGATGGGCAGCACCGCGCAGGGCTGATCGACGCCCTGGGCCGCGGCCGGCAGCGCGCCGGCGGCGGCCTGCCTCCCCGCCGCTGGCAGGGCGAGGACGGGGTGCGGAATCGTGCCGTTCGCGAATCCGCTATACTCATCCTGGCCCCCGCCGCAACGGGGCGACGAGCCGAATGCGGCCATCACATTTAGCTTCTTACAAGGAACGAGACAGGTATGAACCGAAATCCGGCATTGGACACTCAAGCACTCGGCCTCGTGCCGATGGTGGTGGAACAGAGCGGTCGCGGCGAACGCGCCTATGACATCTACTCGCGTCTGCTCAAGGAGCGCGTGATCTTCCTGGTCGGCCCTGTCAACGACCAGATGGCCAACCTGATCGTGGCCCAGCTGCTGTTCCTGGAGAGCGAGAACCCCGACAAGGACATCTCGCTGTACATCAATTCCCCCGGTGGTTCGGTGTCGGCCGGCCTGGCGATCTTCGACACGATGAACTTCATCAAGCCGGACGTTTCCACGCTGTGCACCGGCCTGGCCGCCTCGATGGGCGCCTTCCTGCTGGCCGCCGGCGCGAAGGGCAAGCGCTTCTCGCTGCCGAATTCGCGTATCATGATCCACCAGCCGTCCGGTGGTTCGCAGGGCCAGGCTTCGGACATCGAAATCCAGGCCAAGGAAATCCTGTACCTGCGCCAGCGCCTGAACCACATCCTGGCCGAACGCACCGGCCAGAGCATGGAACAGATCCACAAGGACACCGACCGCGACCGCTTCATGTCGGGCGAGGAAGCTGTGGAATACGGCCTGATCGACAAGGTGTTGACCAACCGCGCTTGATGCATCCGACAAGGTGTTGTTGAAAAACGCCCGGACGCGAACACGTTCCGGGCGTTCGTTTTTTATTTCGGGTAGCATGTTCGTGTGCGCTCTTGTTGCGCCCTCGTATTAGCGTTATATTCGTAGCAACTCAATAGATACCTGCCCCCATGTCTGACAAAAAATCCTCTAGCGGCGAAAAACTCCTGTACTGCTCGTTCTGCGGCAAGAGCCAGCACGAGGTAAAGAAGCTCATCGCGGGACCATCCGTGTTCATCTGCGACGAGTGCATCGACCTGTGCAATGACATCATCCGCGACGAGACCTCCAACGTCGAGTCGGTGGCGGGCCCGAAGTCCGACCTGCCGACTCCGCACGAGATCAGCGAATTGCTGGACCAGTACGTCATCGGCCAACAGACCGCCAAGCGCATCCTGTCGGTCGCCGTGTACAACCACTACAAGCGCCTGAAGCACATGGGCAAGAAGGACGACGTCGAACTGGCCAAGAGCAACATCCTGCTCGTCGGTCCGACCGGTTCCGGCAAGACCCTGCTGGCGCAGACGCTTGCGCGCATGCTCAACGTTCCCTTCGTCATCGCCGATGCGACCACCCTGACCGAAGCGGGCTACGTCGGTGAGGACGTCGAGAACATCATCCAGAAGTTGCTGCAAAGCTGCAACTACGAGGTGGAGAAGGCGCAGCGCGGCATCGTCTACATCGACGAGATCGACAAGATCTCGCGCAAGTCGGACAATCCGTCGATCACCCGCGACGTCTCTGGCGAAGGCGTGCAGCAGGCCCTGCTCAAGCTGATCGAGGGCACCATGGCCTCGGTGCCGCCGCAGGGCGGGCGCAAGCATCCGAACCAGGACTTCGTGCAGATCGACACGACGAACATCATGTTCATCTGCGGCGGCGCGTTCGACGGCCTGGCCAAGATCATCCAGAACCGCTCCGAAAAGAGCGGCATCGGTTTCGCGGCCAGCGTCAAGAGTCAGGCCCAGCGCTCCAACAGCGAAATCCTGATGGAGGCGGAGCCGGAAGACCTGATCAAGTTCGGCCTGATCCCCGAACTGGTCGGCCGCCTGCCGGTCGTGGCCACCCTCAACGAGTTGACCGAGGAAGCCCTGATCCAGATCCTGATCGAGCCGAAGAACGCGCTGATCAAGCAGTATTCGAAGCTGCTGGAGATGGAAGGCGCCGAACTGGAGATCCGTCCGGCCGCGCTGCACGCGATCGCCAAGAAAGCCCTGGCGCGCAAGACGGGTGCCCGCGGCCTGCGCTCGATCCTCGAGCACGCGCTGCTCGACGTGATGTACGAATTGCCGAACCAGCAAAACGTGGTGAAAGTCGTGGTCGATGAAAATACGATCACGAATGGTGCGAAACCTTTGCTGATTTACAGCGAATCGGCAAAAGCGTCCGGCGAAAACTGAAAAAGCCGTCTGGCGCGCAACAAAAAGGCTTGCTCCGCTGAATCTTGGCGGTACAATTTACCTCAATAAAAGACGCCGGCTTCAATCGAAAAGCCACTCGCGGCCCAGCCGTGCGGTGGCTTTTTTATTTGAAAGTGCGTCCTTTATCGGAAGAGCTATATTTGCAGCAAGTTGATGATTTTTACTTGTAGAGAATATTTTTCCCGCGGGTCTTGAGTTTGGACCGCGTGCGCCCAATATCGTCAACACGCTTTCTATAAGGTATGCCATGACAACTTCCAAACTAACCGAGCAAACGACGCTGCCACTCCTGCCGTTGCGCGACGTGGTCGTGTTTCCGCATATGGTGATACCGCTGTTCGTCGGCCGTCCCAAGTCGATCAAGGCCCTCGAAGCCGCGATGGAGCAGGGGAAGAGCATCATGCTGGCCGCCCAAAAGGCCGCCGCCAAGGACGAACCCTCCGCCGCAGACATCTACGAGATCGGCTGCGTGGCGAACATTCTACAAATGCTCAAGCTGCCCGACGGCACCGTGAAGGTGCTCGTGGAAGGCTCGCAGCGCGCGCGCATCGACGAGATCACCGATGCGCCGACCCACTTTGTCGCGGAGCTGACGCCGCTCGCCTCCGAAGTCGGCGACGACTCGGAAGTCGAGGCGATGCGCCGCGCGATCGTGCAGCAGTTCGACCAGTACGTCAAACTGAACAAGAAAATCCCGCCTGAGATCCTGGCCTCGCTGGCCGGCATCGACGACGCCGGCCGCCTGGCCGACACCGTCGCTGCCCACTTGCCGCTCAAGCTGGAACAGAAGCAGGTGATCCTGGAGATCTTCAACGTCGCCAAGCGCCTCGAGCACCTGCTCGGCCAGCTGGAGGGCGAACTGGACATCCTGCAGGTCGAAAAGCGCATCCGCGGCCGCGTCAAGCGCCAGATGGAGAAGTCGCAGCGCGAGTACTACCTGAACGAGCAGGTCAAGGCCATCCAGAAGGAACTGGGCGAGGGTGAAGACGGCGCCGACATCGAGGAACTCGAGAAGAAGGTGCTGGCCGCCAAGATGCCCAAGGAAGCCCTGGACAAGGCCAACGCGGAGATCAAGAAGCTCAAGCTGATGTCGCCGATGTCGGCCGAAGCGACCGTCGTGCGCAACTACATCGAGACCCTGATCGGCCTGCCATGGCGTAAGAAGTCCAAGGTCAACAACGACCTGGAAAACGCGCAGACCGTGCTCGACGCCGACCACTACGGCCTGGAGAAGATCAAGGAACGCATCCTGGAGTACCTCGCGGTGCAGCAGCGCGTGGACAAGCTCAAGGCGCCGATCCTGTGCTTCGTCGGTCCTCCGGGCGTCGGCAAGACCTCGCTGGGCCAGTCCATCGCCCGCGCCACGAACCGCAAGTTCGTGCGCATGGCGCTGGGCGGGGTGCGTGACGAGGCCGAGATCCGCGGCCACCGTCGTACCTACATCGGCTCGATGCCGGGCAAGGTGCTGCAATCGCTGACCAAGGTCGGCGTGCGCAACCCCCTGTTCCTGCTCGACGAGATCGACAAGATGGGGGCGGACTTCCGCGGCGATCCATCCTCGGCCCTGCTCGAGGTGCTCGATCCGGAACAGAACCACACCTTCTCGGACCACTACATCGAGGTGGACTTCGACCTGTCGGACGTGATGTTCGTGGCGACCTCGAACTCGTTCAACATCCCGCCGGCCCTGCTGGACCGGATGGAAGTGATCCGCCTGTCGGGTTACACCGAGGACGAGAAGACCAGCATCGCCCTGCGCTACCTGCTGCCCAAGCAGGTCAAGGCGAACGGCCTGAAGGAAGACGAGCTGAAGGTGGAAGAGGCGGCGGTCCGCGACATCATCCGCTACTACACCCGCGAAGCCGGCGTGCGTGCGCTCGAGCGCGAAGTGTCGAAGATCTGCCGCAAGGTGGTGAAGATGCTGCTGCTCAAGAAGTCCGATAAGAAGGTCGTCGTCGGACCGAAGAACCTGGACAAGTTCCTGGGCGTGCGCCGCTACGACTATGGCGTGGCCGAGAAGGAAAACCAGATCGGCCAGGTGGTCGGCCTGGCCTGGACCGAGGTCGGTGGCGATCTGCTCACGATCGAAGCCGTCAATGTTCCGGGCAAGGGCAACATCATCCGCACCGGCACCCTGGGCGATGTGATGAAGGAATCGATCGAGGCGGCTCGCACCGTCGTGCGCAGCCGGGCACAGCGCCTGGGCATCAAGGCCGACGTGTTCGAGAAGACCGACATCCACATCCACGTTCCGGAAGGCGCGACGCCGAAGGACGGTCCGTCCGCCGGTATCGCGATGACGACGGCACTGGTGTCGGTGTTCAGCGGCATCCCGGTGCGCGCGGACGTGGCGATGACGGGCGAGATCACGCTGCGCGGCGAAGTCCTGCCGATCGGTGGCCTGAAGGAGAAGTTGCTGGCGGCCCAGCGCGGCGGCATCAAGACCGTGCTGATTCCAGAGCAAAACGTGAAGGACCTCGCCGAGGTGCCCGACAACGTGAAGAACAAGCTCGAGATCGTTCCGGTGCGCTGGATCGAGAAGGTGCTCGAGGTCGCGCTGGAGCGTCAACCCGACCCGCTGACCGACGTTGGTCCAGTTCCGGTCGCGCCATCGGCCGAGCCGGCGCAGTCCGAGGTCGTGAAGCACTGACCGGCCAACCGCCGGCCAGGGTAGGGTGGGCACTTGTGCCCACCGCCCGTGTCGTGCTGGTGGGCACAAGTGCCCACCCTACAAATATCCTTCATCGCAAAAGGGCGCCCGCGTGGCGCCCTTTTTTACGGGTGCACGCCGGCCAGGTCTTCGCTCGCCCCGCGTACTGCTGCAATACCGAGACAAAGCTCGGGCAATGTTGCTTGACAGACTTAAATCCCCCTTGTTTAATACGCGCTGCACTTTTGCAGCAAGGCGCCGCGTCGCTGCGTCACGAACGAATACGAGGATACGAGTGAACAAGACTGAACTTATCGAAGAAATCGCGAAGTCCGCGGACATTACCAAAGCCTCGGCCACGCGTGCACTCGACGCCATGATCGAAGCCGTTACCGAGACGCTCAAGAAGAACGACAGCGTGACCCTGGTCGGCTTTGGCACGTTCACCGTCGGCGAGCGCGCCGCGCGCACCGGCCGCGATCCGCGCACCAAGGAGCCGATCAAGATCAAGGCTGCGAAGGTTCCGAAATTTAAGGCTGGTAAAGCGCTGAAAGATGCTGTAAACTAATGCCTTCTCTGCGACGACAAGCAGAGGATAGTGTCTGAAAAAGCCAGATGATGGCTGATCGGATGCGAACGAAGTGTTTTGTGGAGCGGTAGTTCAGTTGGTTAGAATACCGGCCTGTCACGCCGGGGGTCGCGGGTTCGAGCCCCGTCCGCTCCGCCAGATTTCCAGTAGCAATGGTCGTTCTGGAAGAGCGACCGCAGGAAGAAGGGGCGAACGTGAGTTCGCCTTTTTTTTTAACACGTGCTGTTAAAGCATTTCCAACCTAGAAACGCTGACCATGTTCGAATTTATACGTACTCACAAACGCCTGATGCAGATCCTTCTGTTGCTGCTGATCGTGCCTTCGTTCGTGTTCGTGGGTGTCGAGAGCTATCAGGACGCCGGCCCCGATGCCGCTGGTGTGGCCGAAGTGGGCAACCAGAAGATCACGCAGGCGGAATGGGACGAGGCGCAGCGTCGCCAGCTCGACCAGGCGCGCCAGATGCTCGGGCCGCAGTTCGACCAGAAGATGTTCGATACGCCCGAGGCGAAGCGCGCGGTGCTCGAGAACCTGATCGCCGAGCGCGCCATCAACGCCGAGATCGCCCGCGCGAACATGACCGTCACCGATGCGACCCTGCAAAAGGCGATCATGCAGATCGAAGCCTTCCAGAAGCCGGACGGCGGTTTTGACATGGAGGCCTACAAGGCTGTGCTGGCATCCCAGGGCATGACGCCGCCTATGTTCGACGCCCGCCTGCGCCGCGACCTGACGGTGCAGCAGCTGGTCGGCTCGGTGCAGAACACCGCCTTCGCGCCGCGTACGATCGCGGCCCGCCTGTCGGACATCAACGACCAACTGCGCGAAGTCCAGGAAGTCGTGTTCCCCGTGTCCGAGTTCCTGCCCAAGGTCCAGGTCACCGACGCGATGATCAAGGCGTACTACGACAAGAACGCCAAGCTGTTCCAGGTGCCGGAGCAGGTCACTGCACAGTACGTGGTCCTCGACCCGTCCGTGGTGGAAAGCCAGGTGCAGGTCAGCGATGCGGAGATCGCCAAGTACTACAGCGAGAACACCAAGCGCTTCACCACGCCCGAGCAGCGCACCGCGAGCCATATCCTGTTCGCCACCCCGCCCGACGCCACCGCCGCGCAGAGCGCCGCCGCCAAGGCCAAGGCCGAACAGGCGCTGGCGCAATTGCGCAAGAACCCGGACCAGTTCGCCGCCATCGCCAAGGCCCAGTCGGAAGACCCGGGTTCCGCCGAACTCGGCGGCGATCTCGGCGTGGTCGAGAAGGGTACGTTCGTCAAGCCGGTCGAGGAGGCGATCTACAGCCTGAAGGAAGGCGAAATCAGCGGCGTCGTGAAGTCGGAATTCGGCTACCACATCATCAAGGCGACCTCGGTCAAGCCTGCCCAGCAGAAGTCGCTGGAGGCGGCTCGCGAGGAGATCGCCGCCGAGTTGAAGAAGCAGAAGATGTCCAGGCGCTACACCGAACTGGCCGAACAGTTCTCGAACATCGTGTACGAGCAGTCGGAGAGCCTGCAACCGGCCGCCGAGAAGCTCGGCCTGAAGGTGCAGACCGTGCAAGGCCTGACCCGTACGCCGAACCCGGCCGCGGGTGACGCGCCCTACAACACGGCGAAGTTCCTGGACGCCATTTTTGCGAGCGACGCGATCAAGAACAAGCGCAATACCGAGGCGATCGAAGTGGCGCCGAGCGTGCTGATCGCAGGCCGTGTCGCCGAGTTCAAGCCGGCCACGACCCGTCCACTGCCTGAAGTCGAAGCGGCGATCCGTCAGCGCGTGACGCTGGAGGAAGCCGCGCGCCTGGCACGGGAGGCGGGCGAAGCGAAGCTGAAGGCGGCGCGTGCCGCGGGCGACGCTGCCGGTTTCGCGGCGCCGACCACGGTGTCGCGCACCCAGCAACCGACGATCAACCCGACGGCCGCGCTGGCTGTGCTCAAGGCCGACGTGTCGAAGCTGCCAGCCTACGTTGGTGTGGAACTGCCGGGCCAGGGCTATGGCGTGTACCGCATCAGCAAGGTCAGCCAGCCGGCGCAGCCGGACCAGGCGCGGCGCCAGCAGGAAGCCGAGCAGATCGCGAACCTGATCGGCCAGCAGGAGCTGTACAACTACCTGGAGGCCCTGAAGGCCAAGGCCAAGGCGAGGATCAACGTCAACGTCGCCGCTCCGGCCGCCGACGCGCAGTAAGCGCGGCGCCAGAAGGCGAAAAACCCGGCTGCGCGAGCAGGCCGGGTTTTTTTACGTCTTTGAAAACATCATCGCGGCATAGGGCGGGATGCCGCCGCGTGAGGTTGGCTCTCGAGTCCACCGTTCCGGGGGCGGTTAGCCGCCGGTATCGTCGACGTTCGGAACCGCGCAAGGCTCTGGTGCGGATCCATGGAGCGGCAGCGTCGTTGCGGTGGGCTCAAGAGCCCACCCTACGGGCTGGAGCGGCAGCGTCGTTGCGGTGGGCTCGAGAGCCCACCCTACGGGCTGGAGCGGCATGCGTCGTTGCGGTGGGCTCTCGAGCCCACCGTTCCCGCGCGTGGTTGACCCCAGAAGGTAGGGTGGGCTCTCGAGCCCACCATTCCCGCCCGGGGTTCACCCCAGCATCAACTGCCGCGCCGCGCGTTCGAAGTCGCCTGCGGCGATATCCGACAACTCGACCACGCGCGCCTGCCCGTAGCGTACGAAGTTGCGGTCGATCGAGCGCAGGTAGGCCGGATCGTAGTGCTCGACCAGCAACTGGTCCACCAGCTCCTCCATCGCGCCCGTATTGGCCATCTCGTGCCAGGCCGCGATCTTCGCGTGCCCATGCAGTTGCACCAGGTGAGCGAGCTGGCCGTTGAGGGAGGCGGGGTCGGCCGTGAAGTGCCGGTAGTCCTCCATCAGCAGGCGCACGCGGTTCCGGCGCGACAGCATGAGCGAGATGCACGGCGAGGCGCGCATGCGCTCCATCACCGCGTCGGGCACGCGCAGGTTGCCCACCTTCTTGCTCTCCGATTCGACGAAAACCGGTAGGGACGGGTCGAAGCGGCGCAGCCTCGCCCAGATGCGGCTTTCGAACATCTTCTGCGACGGTTGCGGTTCGTTCGGCAGATGGCCCAGCACCGAGCCCCGGTGCGCGGCGAGCCGCTCCAGGTCCAGCACCTGCGCCCCGCACCGCTCGAGCGTCTCCAGCAGGCGGCTCTTGCCGCTGCCGGTGGTGCCGCACACGACACGGAAATCGACCTGCGGCGGATTGTCCAGCGCGGCGCTCACATGCGCCCGGTAGGCCTTGTAGCCGCCGTCGAGTTGCACCACCGGCCAGCCGATCTTGGCCAGGATATGCGCCATCGAGCCGCTGCGGTTGCCACCGCGCCAGCAGTACACCAGGGGCTTCCAGTCGCGAGGCTTGTCGGCGAACAGCGTCTCGATGTGACGCGCGATATTCTTCGCCACCAGCGGCGCACCGACCTTCTTGGCCTCGAAGGCATTGACCTGCTTGTACAGTGTGCCTACCCGGATCCGCTCCTCGTCGTCCAGGACGGGGCAGTTGATTGCGCCCGGAATGTGGTCGAGCGCGAATTCCGATTCGCTGCGCACGTCGATGATGGTGTCGAACTGCTCCAGTTCGGGCAGGATCTGGTCGAAACTCAGTACGGCTGGGTATTTCATTGTTTTATTTTTCGATCAGTGCGGAAAACTTCGGCCAGATGTTGGACAGGATGATGGGCTGGGCTTGCGCGGTAGGATGCAGGCGGTCGGACTGGAACAGGGCCGGTTTTTCGGCCACCCCTTCGAGCATGAAGGGCACGAGCGAGGTCTTCAGGTCGTTCGCAATGTTCTTGTACATGCCGAAGAAACGCTCGGTGTAGGCGCGGCCGTAGTTGGGGGGCATGCGCATGCCCACCAGCAGCACGTCGGCGTCCTGCTTCCTCGCCATCGACACCATGTTGCGCAGGTTCGCTTCGGCGGCGGCGACCGGCAGGCCGCGCAGGCCGTCATTGGCGCCCAGTTCGATGACGACCACGTCCGGCTGGTGTTGCTTGAGCAGCCCCGGCAGACGGGCGCGCCCGCCGCTGGTCGTGTCGCCGCTGATGCTGGCGTTGACGATCTTGGCGTCGATCTTCTCGGCCTTGAGCTTTTGCTCCAGCAGGGCGACCCAGCCGGTGCCGCGCGCGATGCCGTACTCGGCCGACAGGCTGTCACCCACCACGAGCACGGTTTTTGGTGCAGAATAGGCGCTCGCCGACGCCGCCAGCGTCAAGAGCGCACCCACAGTCAATTTTTTGAGATTTACAAGCATGCGTGATGATCCCGAGGCTTTCAAGAATGAGGTAACCGCTGGAGCGGCCAGGCCGGCGGCCATTGAAGTGCGCGGCCTGTCGAAGCGGGTGGCGGACGCCAGCGGCGAACTCACCATCCTGCAAAACATCGATTTTACCGTGCAACCGGCAGAGACGCTCGCGCTTGTCGGCGCATCCGGTTCCGGCAAGTCCACCTTGCTCGGACTGCTCGCAGGCCTGGACACGCCCTCGAGCGGCAAGGTCCTGCTCGACGGCACGGACATTTTCGCCCTGGACGAGGATGGACGCGCGGCCTTTCGCAAGGCCAAGCTGGGCTTCGTGTTCCAGTCATTCCAGTTGCTCGGGCACCTGAACGCGCTGGAGAACGTGATGCTGCCGCTGGAACTGCGCGGCGATGCGCAGGCGCGCCACAAGGCCACCGCGATGCTGGGACGGGTGGGCCTGTCGAGCCGGCTGAAGCACTACCCGAAGTTCCTCTCGGGCGGGGAGCAGCAGCGCGTGGCGCTGGCCCGCGCTTTCGTCACCGAACCGCCGCTGCTGTTCGCGGACGAACCGACCGGCAGCCTGGATGCCGCCACCGGCGAGTCGATCATCCAGTTGATGTTCGAATTGAACCGTGAACGCGGCTCGACGCTCGTGCTCGTCACGCACGATCCCGCGATGGCGGCGCGGTGCGGCCGCACCCTCACCATCGCGGCGGGCCGGCTGGCCTAGGCCCGGGGCGCCGGTAGCCGGTTCAGGGCCGAGCGCACCGCTGCGGGCAGTTCGCCGGCCGTCATCCCGATCGGACCGACTCCCCTGGCCACGAGCTCGTCGGCGGCCGCGCCATGCAGCCACACGGCCCCGAGGGCAGCCTCCCAGGCCGGCCATCCCTGGCCGAGCAGGGCGCCACACACGCCCGCCAGCACGTCCCCTGTGCCGCCGCTCGCCAGTCCCGGATTGCCGTTCGGGTTCACCGCCACCTCGCCATCCGGGCGCGCGATCACGCTTCCCGAGCCCTTGAGCACGACGATCGCGCGCAGGCGTGCCGCCAGCTCGCGCGCGGCCGCCAGCCTGTCCGCCTGCACCACGCCCGCCGTCACGCCAAGCAGGCGCGCCGCCTCGAGGGGGTGGGGCGTGAGGATGGCCGGTCCAGTGTGCGTGGCCAGTCTTTCCTGCAAGTCGATGCTGGCGGCGATGAGATTCAGCGCGTCGGCATCGGCGACCAGCGGCCCCCGGCTCTCCAACCCCTTGGCCAGCAGGCGCGTCGCGGTGGCCGAGTCACCCATGCCCGGTCCGAGCACCAGGGTGCGGCCTGCGAGGTCCAGGCCGGGCGCATCGCGGAACATCAGTTCCGGGTGCAAGGGATCGAAGCCCGGGCCGGGGTCGAGCGCCGCCACGAATACCCGTCCAGCCCCGGAGAAAAGGGCTGCCCGGGCGGCAAGGATGGCGGCGCCGGCCATGCCGTGCGCCCCGCCCAATACCACCACGTCCCCGAAGCGGCCCTTGTGCGAGTTGTGCAACCGCGGCGAGTGCGCGTGCGCGAACAGCCCGGGCGCATTCAGCCGCGCCTGTGCGGGGACGAGATCGCCGGCCGGGATGTCCAGGCCCGCGACGCGGACCAGGCCGGCGTGGTCGCGCCCGTCGCAGGTGTGCAGGCCGGGCTTGTCGCCGATGAAGGTGATCGTGTGCGTTGCGCGCACGGCCACGCCGTCGTTGCCGACCGTCGCCCCGGTGTCCGCGTCCAGACCGCTCGGGACGTCCAGGGCCAGCACCGGGCAGTCCAGCGCCCTGACGGCGAGCGCCAGGTCGTGGAACACGCCCTCCAGCGGGCGGCCCAGGCCGATGCCGAACAGTCCGTCCACCACCAGGCCCCAGCGTCCTCCCGCCGGGAGCGCGTCGATGAAGCCGACGCTGCCGCCACGCGCCCTGTCGTAGGCGGCCGCCGTCTCGTCCGATGCCTGGCCGGCGCCGGGCAGGTGTATCACGGTGGCGTCCACGCCGGCCTCGGCGAGCGTGGCCGCCGTTTCCAGCGCGTCGCCGCCGTTGTTTCCGGGGCCGGCCAGCAGCAGCACCGGCAGGTCGCGGCGGCCGTCCAGCAGTTCAAGCGCGAAGGCGGCCGCCGCCTGGCCGGCGCGACGCATCAGTACACCCGTGCCCAATGCGCCGCTGGCCGCGCGTTCGATCGCGCGGATCTGCTCCACGCTGTAGAGGAAATGCTCGTTCATCTGATTCTTCTTCTTTTCAACTCAGCATGGATTCCCGCCTTCGCGGGAATGACTGTTCATGGGTTTCGGGCGACAGCGGGTATTGTCGTGCATTTTTGCCAAAACGGGCGCGACATGCGACTACAATACGCTCTCGACAACGAAAAGCCCGGAGTGACGCACATGGATTGGCAGTTCTGGATCGACCGTGGAGGCACGTTCACCGACATCGTCGCGCGTCGGCCCGACGGCCAACTCGTCACGCACAAGCTGCTGTCGGAAAATCCCGAACAGTATCGGGACGCCGCGGTCGCGGGCATCCGCCATCTGCTCGGTGTACCCGCCGGGGCGCTACCCGTCGAGGCGATCGAAGCCGTGAAGATGGGCACGACGGTGGCCACCAATGCGCTGCTCGAGCGCAAGGGGGAGCCGACGGCGCTGGCCATCACGCGCGGCTTCCGCGACGCGCTGCGCATTGCCTACCAGAACCGCCCGCGCCTGTTCGACCGCCACATCGTGCTGCCGGAGTTGCTGTACCAGCGCGTGATCGAGGTGGATGAGCGGATCGGGGCGCATGGCGACGTGGTCCTGCCGATCGACGAGGCGGCCACCCGCGCGGCCTTGCAGGAAGCCTGGGACGGCGGCCTGCGGGCCCTGGCCATCGTGTTCATGCACGGCTACCGCTACAGCGCGCACGAGGAGACCGCGGCCCGGCTGGCGCGCGAGATCGGCTTTACGCAGATATCCGTGTCGCACCGCGTCAGCCCGCTGATGAAGCTGGTCGCGCGCGGCGACACGACGGTCGTGGATGCCTACCTGTCGCCCATCCTGCGCCGCTACGTGGAGCAGGTGGCGGGCGAGCTGCCCGGCGTGAAGCTGCAGTTCATGCAGTCGAGCGGCGGCCTGACCGATGCGCGCACCTTCCAGGGCAAGGACAGCATCCTGTCCGGGCCGGCGGGCGGCATCGTCGGCATGGTCCGGGCCAGCCAGCTCGCGGGCTTCGACCGCGTGATCGGCTTCGACATGGGCGGCACCTCGACCGACGTGTCGCACTATTCCGGCGAGTTCGAACGGGTGTTCGAGACCCAGGTGGCGGGCGTGCGCATGCGCGCGCCGATGATGAGCATCCATACGGTGGCCGCCGGCGGTGGGTCCATCCTGCATTTCGACGGCAGCCGCTACCGCGTCGGGCCGGACAGCGCCGGCGCCAATCCCGGCCCTGCCTGCTACCGCCGCGGCGGACCGCTGGCGGTCACCGACTGCAATGTGATGTTGGGCAAGATCCAGCCCGACCACTTCCCCCAACTGTTCGGCGAGGACGGCCGGTCGCCGCTCGATGCCGCGGTCGTGCGCGAGCGGTTCGCCGCGATGGCGGCCGAGATCGGCGCGGCGACCGGCACCACGCCGGCGCCCGAACAAGTGGCCGAGGGCTTCATCCAGATCGCGGTCGGGAACATGGCCAACGCCATCAAGCAGATCTCGGTGCAGCGGGGGCACGACGTGACCGGCTACGCGCTGACCAGTTTCGGCGGCGCCGGCGGGCAGCATGCCTGCCTGGTGGCCGACGCGCTCGGGATGAAGACGGTCTTCATCCACTCGCTGGCCGGCGTTCTGTCGGCCTACGGCATGGGCCTGGCCGACCAGAGCGCGATGCGCGAACAGGCGGTGGAGCAGCGCCTTGCCGAAGCCGGCGGCGAATCGCTTGGCAAACGGTTGGAGGCGCTTGCCGCGCAGGCGCGCGACGAGTTGCTGGCGCAGGGCGTGGACAGCGCCCGCATCGACGTGGTGCGGCGCGTTCACCTGCGCTACGAGGGCACCGATTCGGCGCTGCAGGTCCTGTTCGACACCGAGGCGTCGATGCGCGACCAGTTCGAGGCGGCCTACAAGCGCCGCTTCTCCTTCCTGATGCCCTCGCGCGCGCTGGTGGTCGAGGCGGTGTCGGTCGAGGCGCTTGGGCGCTCCGGCGCCCCGGCCGAGGCTTCGGCCCCGCCATCGGAACGGCATGCTCCCCCCGAGGCCAGCGAGGTGGTGCGCATGTTCAGCGGCGGTGCCTGGCGCGACACCGGCGTCTACCGGCGCGAGACGGTCGGGCCGGGCGACGTGATCGCCGGGCCGGCGATCATCGCCGAGAACAACGCCACGACGGTCGTCGAGCCGGGCTGGCAGGCCCGGGTCACCCCGTACAATCACCTGGTGCTCACGCGCGTGCAGGCGCTGCCGCGGCGGGTGGCGATGGGCACGACGGCCGATCCGGTGATGCTGGAGATCTTCAACAACCTGTTCATGTCGATCGCGGAGCAGATGGGCCTGCGCCTGCAGAACACCGCCTACTCGGTGAACATCAAGGAGCGCCTGGACTTCAGTTGCGCCATCTTCGACGCGGACGGCAACCTGGTGGCCAATGCGCCCCACATGCCGGTCCACCTCGGGTCGATGGGCGAGAGCATCAAGACCGTGATGCGCGAGAACGCGGGCAGGATGCGCGCGGGCGACGTGTATGTGCTGAACGATCCCTACAACGGCGGCACGCACCTGCCGGACGTGACGGTCATCTCTCCCGTGTTCGACGAGGCCGGCGGGACCATCCTGTTCTACGTTGGTTCGCGCGGCCACCACGCCGACATCGGCGGCACGACGCCAGGGTCGATGCCCCCCGATTCCAGCCATATCGAGGAAGAGGGCGTGCTCATCAATAACTTCAAGCTGGTCGATGGCGCGGACGGCGTGCTGCGCGAGGCCGAGGCGCGGGCGATGCTGGCCGGAGCGCGCTACCCGGCGCGCAACCCGGACCAGAACATGGCCGACCTGCGGGCCCAGGTCGCGGCCAACCAGAAGGGCGTGGAGGAGTTGCGGCGGATGGTGGCGCACTTCGGCCTGGACGTGGTGCGCGCCTACATGGGCCATGTGCAGGACAACGCCGAGGAGGCGGTGCGGCGGGTCATCACGGCGCTCAGGGACGGGCACTTCGTCTACGACCTGGACAATGGCGCCCGGATCGAGGTGGCGATCCGCGTGGACCACGCGACGCGCAGCGCCGAGGTCGATTTCAGCGGCACCTCCAGCCAACTCCCGAACAACTTCAACGCGCCGTCCGCCGTGTGCATGGCCGCCGTGCTGTACGTGTTCCGCACCCTGGTCGAGGACGAGATCCCGCTCAACGCCGGTTGCCTCAAGCCGCTGAAAGTCATCATCCCGCCCGGTTCCATGCTCAATCCGCGCCATCCGGCATCGGTCGTGTCCGGCAATGTGGAGACGTCCACCTGCATCACCAACGCCCTGTACGGCGCGCTTGGGGTGATGGCGGCCTCCCAGGGGACGATGAACAACTTCACCTTCGGCAACGAGCGGCACCAGTACTACGAGACCATCTCCGGTGGCTCGGGTGCGGGCGAAGGCTTCGACGGCACGGACGTCGTGCAGACCAACATGACCAACTCGCGCCTGACCGATCCGGAAATCCTCGAATTCCGCTTCCCCGTCAGGCTGGAGAGCTACGAGATCCGGCACGGGTCCGGCGGCAAGGGGCGCTGGCACGGCGGCAATGGCGGCGTGCGCAAGATCCGCTTCCTCGAACCGATGACGGCGGCGATCCTGTCGAACAACCGGATCCACGCGCCTTTCGGCATGGCGGGCGGCGAGCCGGGGCAACGCGGCGCCAACAGCGTGCTGCGTGCCGATGGCAGCGTCGAGCGCCTCGGTCACATCGGCAAGACGGCGATGGCGCCGGGCGACGTCTTCGTCATCGAAACCCCGGGCGGCGGAGGCTACGGCGGGTAGGGTGGGCACTCGTGCCCACCGTGGGGATGTCGAACCCCATGGCGGGCACAAGTGAGTGCCTCGGCGGGCCCGTCCACCCCGCACGGCGGATGCAGGACGACGGCCGTCCGCCTGGCTGCGACGCTTGCCGAAGGGATGGCCAACCGTGCCGGGATATGCATTTGTTCAAATGTATAATCGGTTTTTGTCCATTTCCCCCTGCCATGCGCCAGCCCGACGGCTCTTCGCACGACGTCCGCTCCGCCTTCGAGCGCGAGTTCGCTTCTCCCAATGTGTGGATCGTCCGCGCCGTGGTGGTGGGCGCGGCCGTTGCCGCCGGCCTGGTCGTGGTCTTCTTCACCTGGCTGGCCGAGACCGCTTTCGCCGCCTTCGGCGCGGTCGCGGCGATGGCATGGTGGCTACCCTTGCTGTGGACGCCGCTGATGTGCGGCGCCATCGTCTGGCTGACCCGGCGCTATGCGCCGGGGGCGAGCGGGTCCGGCATCCCCCAGGTGATGGCCACACTCGACCCCGACCTTCCCGTCGAGCGCCGTTCGATGCTGGTCTCGCTGCGCGTGACCGCGGCAAAGATCGTGCTGACCTCGGGGGGGCTGTTCGCCGGCCTGTCGCTCGGGCGCGAAGGGCCGTCGGTGCAGGTCGCCGCCGGCGTCATGCTCAGCGCGCGGCGCTGGCTGCCCGAGCGTAGCGGCGTCGGCGCCCACTCGCTGCTCGTGGCGGGCGGCGCGGCCGGGATCGCGGCGGCCTTCAACACGCCGCTGGCCGGGGTGATGTTCGCCATCGAGGAGTTGTCGCGCTCGCCCGTGCAGCGCAACACCGGCCTGATCGCGGCCGGGATCGTGCTGGCAGGCCTGATCGCCGTCTCCTTCTACGGCAACGCCACCCACTTCGGGATCATCCGGCCGGGGCCGATCAACCTGGTGCTGCTCGGGCCGGGGCTGCTGACCGCCCTGGTCACCGGCGTGGCGGGCGGCCTGTTTTCGCGCTTGCTGCTCGTGTGCCTGAGCGGCCGGTCCCGCGACCTCCCGACGCGATGGCGCAAGCGCCATCCGATCTGGTTCGCCCTGGGCTGCGGACTGGTGGTCGCCGTGATCGGCTTGCTCAGCGGTGGCGCCACCTACGGCACCGGCAACGAGGCGACCCGCACCCTGCTCGAGAACGACGGCGGCGTGCCGGGCGCCTTTGCCTTCTTCAAGTTCGTCGCGACCTGGCTCACTGCCTGGGCGGGAGTTCCGGCAGGGATCTTCGCCCCATCGCTATCGATCGGCGCGGCGCTGGGGCACGACATCGCGCAACTGACCGGCTACACACAGGGGGCGGCGCTGATCGCGCTCGGGATGGTCGGTTTCCTGGCCGCCGCCACCCAGGCGCCGCTCACGGCCTTCATCATCGTCATGGAGATGGTCGACGGCCACGGCATGGTGCTGAGCCTGATGGCCTGCGCGGTGGTCGCCAGCACGGTATCGCGCGTGCTCGGCCCGCCGCTCTACGGCGCGCTGGCGGCGCTGCACGTGGAGGCGGCCGGGCCGCCGCCGAAAGAGCAGGGCGGCCAGGGGTAGCGCCACGGCGCCAGACAGCGCATGAATGCTCCGCTCGGCATGGATTCGCGCTTGCGCGGGAAGTCATCACCTCCAGTGGAGGCAATGACGGCCCGAGGGCGGCCTAGGCGGAGATACCGTATTTGCGCTGGGTCGCCTGGTACTCCTCGGCCAGCGCGGACAGGCGCGGGTGCTGCGGGTCCTGTTCCCGGATGCGCCCCATCTGCTCGTGGCACAGTTCGGCCAGCGGATGATCCCAGCCCATCTCGTTCATCTGGCGCAGGATGCCGCCGGCGACCGCCACCATCACCTGCAGGTTGTTCGGCGCCAGGTGCAGGGCCTCGAGCAGGGTCTGGACGGCGCCGCGCACGTCGCCCATGTTGCGCTTCTCGTCGGCCAGGCCGAGCAGGATCTGAGCCTGGGCGTTGAGCTGCTGGCCCATCCCGTCGGCCAGGTCGGGCCGCCCCGCCTTGACGAACACGGACACCGCCTGTTCCACGGTGACACCGCTGCCGACATCGTTCATCACGCTGAGCATCACGTCGGAAGCCTGCTGGTCGAGCCGGTGCGCCAGGCAGGTGCGGGCCAGCCCGAGCTTGAAGCGCGGCGACAGGCCGCTGCTGGCCTGGAGGGATGTCACCGCCGCGTTCAGCGCCGTGCGCGCGGCCACATCGTCGCCCGCGCTCTCGTGCAGCAGGGCGCTGGAGATCGCCTTGCAGGCATCGACGTTCGGATTGCCGCGCAGCGAACGCTCCAGGTCGCGCACGACGGCTGCCGCCTGGGCCGCCTCGCCGCGCCGCACCAGGGCCTGGACCAGGTTCACGTGATCCTCCGGGTCGCGGAACTCGGAGTAGCGCGCCTTGGCGACGACCTGCTTGAACGACTTTTCCGCCACCGGCACGTCGCCGGCATCGAGCGCCACCTCGCCCAGCTTGCGCAAGCGGCGCACCATGTGCGGGGAAATCGCCACCGCTTCCTCCAGCACGCGCTGGGCCTCGACCGCCGCGCCCTGGGCTTCGTGGCAGCGCGCGAGCAGGTCGTAGGCCGCCATGAAGCGCGGATTGGTCGCGACCAGGCGCTGCAGCGTCTCGCGCGCCTCATCGAGCTTGCCCTGCGCGTGCATCGTGCGCGCCAGGCCGAGGCTGGCCCAGCCCAGCGGACGCGTGTCGAGGATCTGTTCGTAGATCCGCTGCGCTTCCCGGTATTCCTTCAGCCGCGCGTGCTGCTCGGCGCGCAGGCGCGCCAGTTCGGTGGCGTGGCGCGGGTGCTCGGCCTCCGTCTTCTCGGCTTCGCGGATGGCTTCGCGCAGGGCGCCCTTCTCGATCAACTGCCACACCGGCAGCAGGACGGCGCGGCGCTCCAGGGCACGCTTGATGCGCGCGCTGAGCGCGTCGACGGTGAAGGGCTTGAGGATGTAGTCGGTCGGCACCAACTCGGCCGCGCTGACCACCTTGCCGTACAGCGCCTCCGAGGTCAGCATGATGAAGATCGTCGACTGCCCGATGAGCTCGTGGTGGCGCAGGTCTTCCAGCAACTGCTGGCCGTCCTGGCCGTCGCCGGCGCTGCCGCCCAGGTCGTACTCGCACAGGATGATGTCGTAACCCCGCTTGGATAACTGCTTGATCGCGGTGCCGGAATTGACCGCGTACTCGATCTTGCTGATACCGGCCTGGTTGAGCATGGTCTGCAGGCTGCCGCGCATGCCCGGATTCGGATCGACCACCAGAACCGACAGCTTGCTGTTTTCTTGCATGTTCTCTCTCGTCTCCGTGGGCGACGCCACTTGTCTTTATCGTCGCGCAATGGTTTGCGCTGAAGCACTAAGATACCGCCAAGCTGTAATTTGAGCAACATCTCTTGGCTATATCAGATCGTGCAAGCCTGTATAATAGCGGGCTATCTTTCACCCCTCGCAGCAACGCTGCATCAACCGACTCCCAAGCCATGTTGATTCTGCCGGGTTCCAATGCCCTGTCCGCATTTCGTAGCCAACGCCTCCTGACCCAACTGCAAGCAGCCGCCCCGTCGATTGCCGCGGTCCAGGCCCGCTTCTATCACTTCATCGACGCGAGCGCACCGCTCTCGGCCGACGATACCGCCAGACTCTCGGCCATGCTCACGTATGGCGAGCCGGCCGCGGAGACACTGTACGAGGGGGTGGCCGAGGAGTTCTTCGTGATCCCGCGCCTGGGCACGATCTCGCCCTGGGCCTCGAAGGCGACCGACATCGCGCACAACTGCGGAATGGCGCATGTCCATCGCATCGAGCGCGGCGTGGCCTATACCGTCGTGCTCAAGGGCGGCATCCTGGGCAGCGGCCTGGGCGCGCCCAAGAAGCTCTCCGACGACGAACTGGCCGCGGTGTCGGCGCTGCTGCACGACCGCATGACCGAGACCGTGCTGCGCAATGCCGACCAGGCGTCGCAACTGTTCGACGAACTCGAAGGGCGCGCGCTCGAGTCGGTGGACGTGCTCGGTGCCGGCCGCGACGCGCTGGTGCGCGCCAACACCGAGCTGGGCCTGGCGATGTCGGAAGACGAGATCGACTACCTGCACGAGGCGTTCACGCGCGCGCAGCGCAATCCGACCGACGTCGAACTGATGATGTTCGCGCAGGCGAACAGCGAACACTGCCGCCACAAGATCTTCAACGCCGACTGGGTGATCGACGGCGTGAAGCAGGACAAATCGCTGTTCCAGATGATCAAGAACACGCACCAGCTGAACCCGCGTGGCACCGTGGTCGCCTACAGCGACAACTCCTCGATCATCGAGGGTGCCACCGTGACGCGCTTCCACCCGCGCGGCGAGGGCCAGGAATACGCGCCGTCGACCGAGCTGATCCATACCCTGATGAAGGTCGAGACGCACAACCACCCGACCGCGATCTCCCCGTTCCCGGGCGCCTCCACCGGCGCCGGCGGCGAGATCCGCGACGAGGGCGCGACCGGCCGCGGCGCCAAGCCGAAGGCCGGCCTGACCGGCTTCACCGTGTCGAACCTGCTGCTGCCCGATGCCCAGCGTCCCTGGGAGAACGCTGCCGACGTGACCGCGCGCGGCCAGGGCCAGGCCCCGGTGTACGGCAAGCCGGAGCGCATCGCCTCGCCCCTGCAGATCATGATCGACGGGCCGATCGGCGGCGCGGCCTTCAGCAACGAGTTCGGCCGTCCTGTCCTGGGTGGCTATTTCCGTACCTATGAGCAGAACGTCGGCGCGGCCGGCGCCGTGTTCGGCTACCACAAGCCGATCATGATCGCCGGCGGCATCGGCAACATCTCGGCGGCCCACACCCACAAGAACGACATCCCGGTCGGCAGCCTGCTGATCCAGCTGGGCGGCCCGGGCATGCGCATCGGCATGGGCGGCAGCGCCGCCTCGTCGATGGCCACCGGCACCAACACCGCCGACCTGGACTTCGATTCGGTCCAGCGCGGCAACCCCGAGATGGAGCGCCGAGCCCAGGAAGTCATCAACGGCTGCTGGCAGCTGGGGGCGGACAACCCGATCATCTCGATCCACGACGTGGGCGCCGGCGGCCTGTCGAACGCCTTCCCGGAGATCGTGAACGACGCCAAGCGCGGCGCGACCTTCGACCTGCGCAAGGTGCCGTTGGAAGAGAGCGGCATGGCGCCGAAGGAAATTTGGTCCAACGAGTCGCAAGAGCGATATGTGTTGGCTATTTCGCCAGATGACCTTACAAAATTCGCATCGCTGTGTGAGCGCGAGCGCTGCCCCTTCGCCGTGGTCGGCGTCGCGACCGAGGAGCGCCAACTGCGCGTGATCGACCCGCTGCACGACAACGCCCCGGTCGACATGCCGATGGAGGTGCTGCTGGGTAAGCCGCCCAAGATGCAGCGCAATGTCGAGCACGTCACCCACGCGCTGCCGCCGGTGGACCTGACCGGCATCGAACTGGACGAAGCGGCGCGCCGCGTGCTGCTGCTGCCGACCGTGGCCGACAAGTCCTTCCTGATCACCATCGGCGACCGGACGGTTGGCGCGATGACCGTGCGCGACCAGATGGTCGGCCCGTGGCAGGTGCCGGTGGCCGACTGCGCCGTCACCGCGATGAGCTACGACGGTTTCGTCGGTGAAGCGATGGCGATGGGCGAACGCACGCCGCTGGCCGTGATCGACGCCGCCGCCTCCGGCCGCATGGCCGTGGGCGAGGCGATCACCAACATCGCCGCCGCCGCGATCGCCGACATCTCCGACATCAAGTTGTCGGCCAACTGGATGGCCGCCTGCGGCCAGCCGGGGCAGGACGCGGCGCTGTTCGACACCGTCAAGGCGGTGGGCATGGAGCTGTGCCCGGCCCTGGGCGTATCCATCCCCGTGGGCAAGGATTCGCTGTCGATGCGCACCACCTGGAAGGACGAAGGCCAGGACAAGGCGGTGATCTCGCCGGTGTCGCTGATCGTCTCCTCGTTCGCGCCGGTGACGGACGTGCGCAAGTCGCTCACGCCGCAACTGCGCACCGACCTGGGCGAGACGGTGCTGGTCCTGCTCGACCTTGGCCGTGGCAAGAACCGCATGGGCGCCTCGGCGCTGGCGCAGGTCACGCAGCAACTGGGCGACGCGGTGCCGGACGTGGACGATCCGGCCGACCTGAAGGCTTTCTTCAACGCCATCCAGAAACTCAACGCCGACGGCAAGCTGCTGGCCTACCACGACCGTTCGGACGGCGGCCTGTTCGCGACCCTGTGCGAGATGGCGTTCGCCGGCCGCGCCGGCGTGTCGGTCAACCTCGACATCCTGACGATGGAAGGCGAACACGCCTCCGACTGGGGCGACGCGAAGAACTGGGCCGGCCAGGTGGCCGAGCGCCGCAATGAAATGACGCTGCGCGCGCTGTTCAACGAAGAACTGGGCGCGGTGATCCAGGTGCGCGCGGAAGAGAAGGGCGCCGTGATGGGCGTGCTGCGCGACATGGGCCTTGGTGCCTGCAGCCACATCATCGGCAAGCTGAACGACCGCGGCGTGGTCGAGTTCACGCGCGACGCCAAGCTGGTCTACAGCCAGCCGCGCTCGGCGCTGCACCGCCTGTGGAGCGAGACGAGCTGGCGCATCGCGCGCCTGCGCGACAACCCGGCCTGCGCCGACATGGAATACGAGCGCCTGCTGGACGAAGCCGATCCGGGCCTGTCGCCCAAGCTGACGTTCGACCCTGCCGAGGATGTGGCCGCGCCCTTCATCGCCACCGGCGTGCGCCCGCGGGTGGCGATCCTGCGCGAGCAGGGCGTCAATTCGCACATCGAGACCGCCTGGGCGATGCACCAGGCCGGCTTCACCGCGATCGACGTGCACATGAGCGACCTGATCGCGGGCCGCGCGAAACTGGACGACTTCCACGGCATCATCGCCGTGGGCGGCTTCTCGTACGGCGACGTGCTCGGCGCGGGCGAGGGCTGGGCCAAGACCATCCTGTTCAACGCGCAGCTGGCGGATCAGTTCGCGCGCTTCTTCGCGCGCCAGGACACCTTCGGCCTGGGCGTGTGCAATGGCTGCCAGATGATGAGCAACCTGAAGTCGATCATCCCGGGCGCGCACGCCTGGCCGAAGTTCACCCGCAACAAGTCGGAGCAGTTCGAATCGCGCTTCGGCATGGTGGAGGTGCTGGACTCGCCGTCGATTTTCTTCGCCGACATGGCAGGCACCCACGCCCCGATCGCGATCGCGCACGGCGAGGGTTTCGCCGACTTCTCGCAGACCGGCGACATCGACGCGGTGGCCAAGGCGCTGCGCTACGTGGACAACCGCGGGCAGGCGACGGAGATGTATCCGTTCAACCCGAACGGTTCGCCGGGCGGCCTGACGGCCGTGACGACGCCGGACGGCCGCTTCACGGTGATGATGCCGCACGCGGAGCGCGTGTTCCGCACGGCGGTGCACTCGTGGCACCCGAGCGACTGGACCGACGACGCCCCGTGGATGCGCATGTTCCGCAACGCGCGCAAGTGGGTGGGTTGACCCTGGCAGCTTGAAAGAACGCCTCTTCGGAGGCGTTTTTTGTCTGGTGATTCGCGGCACGGTCGTCGCCCAGTGAAGGCAAGGACTTCCCGTGCCCCCCCCGGCGGACCGTGCGAACCCGGACCGGGACGAACAAGCGGTTCCGCCAGCTTGACACCTGTCGTTCCCGCGAAACCGGGAACCTGTACGGCGGGGAATCTGGCGGCTCCTTTAGCCTGGACCACAAGCCCGGGTCCCGCCAGAACAGCTTTGGCGCCCCCCTGCGTTGCGGCCATCGCAGGAGATTCGTGTCGCGTTGCTCAGCATAGGTTCCCGCCTGCGCGGGAACGACGGATCGTTCCGGCTGCAGGCCAATCCAAACTCCCATAAAAAAAGCGCCTCCTCGGAGGCGCTTTCTTCGCTTCGACCCGTATTACTGGATCTTGGCCTTCTTCATCAGGCTCTCGCGGAACTGCGACAGTTGACGCTGCTGCAGTTGCTCTTCGACCTGCTGCTTGACTTCTTCCAGCGGCGGGATCTTGGCCGCACGCACGTCTTCCAGCTTGATCACGTGGTAGCCGAACTGGGTCTTGACCGGGGTCTCGGTGATCGCGCCCTTTTGCAGCGAGGTCATCGCCTTCGAGAACTCGGGCACGAACGAGGCCGGGCTTGCCCAGTCCAGGTCGCCGCCGGTGTTCACGCCCGACGGGTCCTTGCTCTGCTTGGCCAGTTCCTCGAACTTGGCGCCGCCCTTCAGCTTGGCGATGATCTCCTTGGCTTGCGCCTCGGTCTCGACCAGGATGTGGCGTGCGTTGTATTCCTTGTCGCCGACCTGGGCCTTGAAGCGGTCGTACTCGGCCTTGATCTGGGCGTCGGTGATCGGGTTCTTCTTGACGTAGTCGGCCAGCATCGCGTTGATGATGATGCTCTGGCGTGCGTTCTCGATCTGGGCCTTCACTTCCGGACGGGAGCCGATGCCTTGCTTGCCGGCTTCCTGGACCAGCACTTCGCGGCCGATCAGGTCGCGCTTGATCGCTTCGCGCAGTTGCGGGGAATCGGTGGCACGGCCCTGGGCGACAACCTGCTTGACCAGTTGGTCGACCTTGGCCGCGGGAATGGGCTTGCCGTTCACGGTCGCGACGTTCTGCGCGACCGCAGGCAGGGCAACCACAGCGGACGCGGTCAGGGCGAGCAACAGGCGGGCTGGCTTCAAAATCATTGTTCAGATCCTATAAAAACACGAAATGTATCGCCGCTGGCGACGTGATCCGGCGCTGTCTCAGCGCCGGTATGATGACATCTTACTGCACCTTTGCCTTTTTGACCATTTGCTGCTGGTAGGCCTGCAGCTTTTGCTGGGCCAGGGCATTGGCGATTTGCGGCTTGACTTCTTCCAGTGCCGGCAGCTTGGCCGGACGGGTGTCATCGAGCTTGATCACGTGGAAACCGTTGGCGGTCTTGACCGGGGTATCGGTGATCGCGCCTTTCTGCAGCTTCACGAATGCCTGCGAGAACTCGGGCGGGAACGAAGCCGGGGTCGCCCAGTCCAGGTCGCCGCCGCTGCCGGCGGTGCCGGTGTCCTTGCTCTGCTTGGCCAGCTCTTCGAACTTGGCGCCGCCCTTGAGCTTGGCGATGATGTCCTTGGCTTGCGCTTCGGTCTCGACCAGGATGTGGCGGACGTGGTATTCCTTGTCGCCGGTCTCGGCCTTGAACCTGTCGTACTCGGCCTTGATCTCGGCGTCGGTCACCGGATTCTTGGCGATGTAGTCGCGGGCCAGCTGGTTGATGATGATGGCCTGGCGGGCGCTGTCGACCGCCTGGGACACTTCCGGCTTCTTGTCGTAGCCCTGCTTGAGCGCTTCCTGCATCAGCACTTCACGGGCGATCAGGTCCTGCTTGATCATCTCGCGCAGTTGCGGCGAGTCCTGGCCCTGGCCTTGTGCGACCACCTGCTTGACCACGGCTTCCACGCGCGAGGACGGGATCGGCTTGCCGTTGACGACGGCAAGGTTCTGCGCGAAAGCGGGCGCAGCGGCCACGGCGATCAGTGCTAACAGCAGGCGGGCTGGCTTAAAAGTCATGTGGATTCCTGTCAGAGGAGAGTTGCTTGGACGAGATTCGATTCTTGTTTGTACTAACCGGTTCAATTGTCGGACATGTTTCTTAAGGCTGGCTGAAGCCGACATCAGGACAGCTCCGACGGCGCCAGCGCCGTGATGGCGAGGGCGTGTATTTCCTTTTTCATCATATCGCGCACGGAATCATACACCAGTCGATGGCGCATGACGAGCCTGAGCCCCTCGAAGCGGTCGGACACGATTTTCAGGCTGTAATGCCCGCCGCCGGAAGCCGCGCCGGCATGGCCGGCGTGCAGCGCCGAGTCGTCCGACAGCTCCAGCACCGAGGGCGCGAGCGCGGCCTGCAACTGGGCGCGGATGCGCTCCATGCGATCGTCGGCGCTCATGCGTCCTCCTGGATGTACTTGGAGAGCATCAGGGTCTGCACCACCACGAACGCGAAGAAGATGCCGGTGAAGCCGAATAGCTTGAAGCTGACCCAGGCGCTGGTATCGGTGCGGAACACCACGAAAGCCATCAGGAGGTTGAGCACGCCCATCGCGGCGAAGAACGCGATCCAGGCATAGCCGACCCGGTTCCAGACCGCGTCCGGCAACTGGATCGACGCCTCCATCACCTTGCGCATCAGGTTCTTGCGGTAGCCGACCTGGGCCACCAGCAGGCCCAGGGCGAAGGCCCAGTAGAGGATGGTGGGCTTCCATTTGATGAAGGTTTCGTCATGGAAGTAGATGGTCGCGCCGCCGGCGATCACGATCACGCCGAGGGAAACCCAGAGCATGCTGTCGACCTTGCGCCCGCGCGCGAGCAGGTAGCCGATCTGCAGGGCCGTCGCGACGATCGCGACCGCCGTGGCCAGCAGGATGGCGGACTGGTCGACCGGCACGACGCCGCCGGCGATCATGCCGCCAAGGAAGTCGGTGGCCAGGCCGTGCGCCCAGCCCTGGTTGCTTTCACCGTACTTGTAGACGCCGAAGAAGAGAAGGACCGGGAACAGGTCGAACAAAAATTTCATGTGTTAATGCTGGTGGTTGGTCAAAGGGGTTCGAAGCTCAGCGATGCCGAGTTGATGCAATAGCGCAGGCCGGTCGGCGGTGGACCGTCGGGAAACACATGCCCCAGGTGGGCGTCGCATACCGCGCAAATGATCTCGGTGCGCACCATACCATGGGAACGGTCTTCCTTCTCGATCACGTTGGCCGGATCGATCGCGCGGAAATAGCTGGGCCAGCCGCAGCCGGAGTCGAACTTGGCGTCCGACTCGAACAGCGGGGTCTCGCAGCACACGCAGCGATAGATCCCGTGCTCGTGGTGGTCCCAGTACTTGCCGGTGAACGCGCGCTCGGTCCCCGCGTGGCGGGTCACCTGGAACTGCACGGGGTCGAGCTGCGCGCGCCATTCGGCTTCGGTCTTGCTTACTTTGTCGGTCATCTTGGTTCCTTGTTCTGGTTCAGGAGGAGCAGCTCACCTCGAGGTGCGCCGCCCAGTCCGGCGGCAGTGCCGCATAGGAGGCATGTTCGGGTTGCTCGTCGAAGGGGCGCTCGAGCACGGCCAGCAGCTTGCGCACCTCGGAATAGTCGCCGGCCTGGGCCCGCTCGATCGCGTTCTGGGCCAGGTAGTTGCGCAGCACGTACTTCGGATTGACCTTGTGCATCGCCTCGCGCCGCGTCGCATCCTCGCTCCCCTCCGCGCGCAGGCGCTCGCGGTAGCCAAGCGCCCAGGCGTCGAACGACGGGCGGTCGATGAACAGGTCGCGCAGCGGCTCGTCGTGCTCCGGCGCGTCGAGCCTCAGGTCGCCAAGGCGGCGGAAGAACAGCGTGAAGTCGGCGTGGTTGTTCTGTAGCAACTGGAAGGTGGCGTCGAACAGGGCGTCGTCGCCGTCGCGCTCGCTGGCCAGGCCGAGCTTGGCGTGCAGCAGCTCGCCGAGCTTCGCCCCGAACGCGGGCCGGTACGTGTCCAGCGCCTCCTCGGCGTCGGCCGGCTCGCCGATCAGCGGGAGCAGGGCGTTGGCCAGCGCGTAGCAGTTCCAGTGGCCGACAGGCACCTGGTTGGCGTAGGAATAGCGCCCCTGGGAATCGGTGTGATTGCAGATATGGTTGGCGTCGAAGGCCTCCATGAAGCCGAAGGGGCCATAGTCGAGCGTGATGCCCAGGATGGACATGTTGTCCGTGTTCATGACGCCATGCATGAAGCCGACGGCCTGCCACTGTGCGATCAGGCGCGCCGTCCGGCGCGTGACTTCCGCCAGCAACTCCTTGTACGGATTCTGCGCCCCGGCCAGTTCCGGGTAGAAGGAAGCGATGACGTAATCCGCGAGGACCCGCAGTTCGTCCACGCGGCTGCGCCCCGCCCAGTGCTCGAAGGAACCGAAACGGACGAAGGAGGGCGCCATCCTGGTCACGACGGCGGCCGTCTCGACCGTTTCACGCACCACGGGCTGGTTCGAACCGGTGATGATCAGCGCACGGCTGGTGGGAATGCCGAGCGCAGCCATCGCTTCGGAGCAGAGGAATTCACGGATCGACGAGCGCAGCACGGCGCGGCCGTCCCCCATGCGCGAGTAAGGCGTCAGGCCCGCGCCCTTGAGCTGCAGTTCCATCGGGCCGCCGGGCGTGTCGAGTTCGCCCAGCAGGATGGCGCGCCCGTCGCCGAGTTGCCCGGCCCAGACGCCGAACTGGTGGCCCGAGTACACGGCGGCCAGGGGCTGGGAGCGCGGCGGGACGTGGTTGCCCGTGAAGGTCGCGACGAAGTCCTCGGCCTCCAGGGCGCGGGCGTCCAGCCCGACGAGGGCCGCGGCCGGCGCGCTGGCGGCCACGAAGTAGGGCGCGGGCAGCGGCGTGGGCATCAGGCGGGTGTAGAACGCCGGCGGCAATTGGGCGAAGGAGTTGTCCAGGGCCAGATCGTCGGCCTTGCCGGGCGCGCCATTCCGGGCGCTCCGTTCGGTGTCGAGGTCGGTCATGTCGCGATTCTACCGTAATGGGCCGATTCTATTCGCGCACGCCTGGCGCGCCAACGGCTGTTACATCCCGTAAAACCGCGCGCGGCGCAGGTCGGCTCCGCCGCCGCCAGCGCAACCGTGTTCGCATGTTTGCCTGACTTGGAGGATACTAAACATCCCATTGGAAATACGTGACCATGCCATTTTTCCTCACCGCGTCACTGGTCGGCCTGCTCGTGGCCGCCACGCTGCTCCCGCTCTCGCGGTGCACCCGCTGGTGGATACGCGACCTGGATTTCCCCCGCCTGCAAATTGCGATCCTGGCCTTGGGAATACTGGTCGCGCAGTACCTGTGGAGCGACATGCAGGACACCGTCTCGCTCGTCCTGGCCGCCATCACCGCGGTCTGCCTGCTGTACCAGGTTTGGTGGATCACCCCCTACACAAGGATCTACCCGCATGAGGTCAAGGAATCCGCGAGCGCCGACCCTTCCAACAGGATCCGGATCCTGACCTCCAACGTCCTGACGCCAAACCGTAATGCGCCAGGCCTGATTGCCCTGATCCGCGAGCACCGTCCCGACGTCTTCGTGACGCTCGAATCGGACAAGTGGTGGGAGCGCTGGCTCGATACGCTGGAGAGCGACTATCCGTATTCGATGAAGTGCCCGCTGGATAACCTTTACGGCATGCACGTGTACTCGCGCCTCCCGCTGCAGGACTGCGCGATCCAGTACCTGGTCGAAGATGACATTCCCTCGATGCACGCGATGGTGGTGCTGCCATCGAAGCACAAGGTGCGGATCCACTTCCTGCACCCGGCGCCGCCCAGTCCGACGGAGCATGATGAATCCAGCGACCGCGACGCCGAGCTGCTGGTCGTCGCCAAGAGCGTCGCCGGGCTCGACTCCCCGGTGATCGTCGCCGGCGACCTGAACGACGTCGCGTGGTCTACGACCACCCGGCTGTTTCGCAAGATCAGCGGCTTGCTCGACCCCCGCGTCGGCCGCGGCATGTTCAACACCTTCCACGCCGGCCACTGGTTCATGCGCTGGCCGCTCGACCATTTGTTCCACAGCCGCCATTTCACCCTGTCCTCGATCCGTCGCCTGCCGTCCTACGGTTCCGACCACTTTCCGATGCTGGTCGAACTGGTGTACGACCGGGCCGACGGCGATGGCCAGGAAGGCCTCACAGCCGATGAGGACGACGAACAGCTCGCGAGGGAGAAGATCGCGGCCGAGCGTGCGAGTGTCGCCGACGTGCATGAACCCCAGCCCTGACCAAGGTAGGGTGGGCACTCGTGCCCACCAGTGCACGCCCACCGTCCGACACCTGCCACATCCAACCCAAATAAGACGACCGTGCTTTTGTCAGGTATAGTTGGGCGTTCGTCAATCCAACCAACAAGAGGAAGACAAGAGACATGAGCGCCGACTACATGGTCCAAGGCAACGTTGCCGTCATCACCCTGAACAACCCGCCCGTCAACGGCCTCGGCCTGGCGACGCGCACGGCCGCCGTGGAAGCGGTGCGGCGCGCCGAGGACGACCCTTCGGTGCGGGCGCTGGTCATCACCGGCGCGGGCAAGGCCTTTTCCGGCGGCGCCGACATCCGCGAGTTCAATTCGCCCAAGGCGCTCACCGAACCCACCCTGCACAGCCTGATCCGCACCGTCGAAGCTTGCGCCAAGCCGGTGGTGGCGGCCATTCACAGCGTTTGCATGGGAGGCGGCCTGGAACTTGCCCTTGGCTGCAATTACCGGGTGGCCCTGCCCGGCGCGCAGATCGCGCTGCCGGAAGTCAAGCTCGGCCTGCTGCCGGGCGCGGGCGGCACGCAGCGCCTGCCGCGCGTGCTCGGCCTGGAAAAGTCGCTGGAGATGATCGTGTCCGGCGCGCCGGTGGCGTCCGAGCAGCTGGCCGGGACGGCGCTGTTCGATGAGGTATTCTCCGCGGGAAGCGACCTAGTCGCCTCGGCCGTGGCCTTCGCCGAACGCATCGCCGACGTCCGTCCGCTGCCCAAGGTGCGCGAGCACACGGTCGAGTTCCCCGGCCACGAAGCATTCCTGGAAGCCGCGCGCGCCCGGGTCAAGGCCATGGCCGGCCCGTTCCCGGCACCGCTCGAATGCGTCGAGACGGTCGCCGCCGCGGTCACCATGCCCTTCGAGGAAGGCCTGAAGTTCGAGCGCTCCCGTTTCCTGCACCTGGCCCAGACGCCGGAGTCGAAGTCGCTGCGCCACGCCTTCTTCGCCGAGCGCGCCGCCGGCAAGATCCCGGACGTGTCGGGCGACACGCCAACGCGTGCCATCGCCAGGGCCGCCGTCGTCGGCGCCGGCACCATGGGCGGCGGCATCGCGATGAACTTCGCCAACGCCGGCATTCCCGTCACCATCCTGGAAACGAAGCAGGAGGCGCTGGACAAGGGCCTGGCGACCATCCGCAAGAACTACGAGAGTTCGGTGAAGAAGGGCAAGCTCACGGCGGAAAAGCTGGAGCAGCGCATGGCCCTGATCGGCGGTACCTTGTCCTACGAGGACATCGCCCAGGCCGACATCGTGATCGAAGCGGTGTTCGAGGACATGGGCGTGAAGGAAACGGTGTTCCGCCAGCTGGACAAGGTGATGAAGCCGGGCGCTATCCTCGCCACCAACACCTCGACGCTGGACGTGAACCGGATCGCCGGCTTCACCTCGCGTCCGCAGGACGTGATCGGCACCCACTTCTTCAGCCCCGCCAACGTGATGAAACTGCTGGAGATCGTGCGCGGCGCGGCGACCGGCAAGGACGTGCTGGCCACGACCCTGGCCCTGTCGCGCAAGCTCAAGAAGACCGGCGTCGTCTCGGGCGTGTGCGACGGCTTCATCGGCAACCGCATGCTGGAACAGTACCTGCGCCAGGCATTCTTCCTGCTCGAGGAAGGCTGCCTGCCGGAGCAGGTGGACGGCGCGATCGAGCGCTTCGGCTTCGCGATGGGTCCGCTGCGCATGAGTGACCTTGCCGGCAACGACATCGGCTGGTACATCCGCAAGCGCCGCTACGTGGAGTCGCCCGAGATCGTTTATCCGAAGATCGCGGACGAACTATGCGAGCAGGGGCGCTTCGGGCAGAAGACCGGGGCCGGCTGGTACGACTACAAGCCGGGCGACCGCAAGGCCTATCCTTCCGAACAGGTGAACGAGATGATCGCGCGCCACTCGGCAGGGGCCGGGGTCGAGCGGCGCGAGGTGTCCGACGAGGAGATCGTCGAGCGCCTGGTCTATGCTTTGGTCAACGAGGGCGCGCGCATCCTGGAGGAGGGCATCGCCCTGCGCGCCTCCGACATCGACATGGTCTACCTGACCGGCTACGGCTTCCCGCTGCACCGCGGCGGCCCGATGTTCTACGCCGACATGGTGGGACTGCCGCAGGTGCTTGCCGCGATCGGGAAGTACGCGCAAGGGCGGCACGGCGAGGCGTGGACGCCGGCGCCGCTGCTGGTGCGGCTCGCCGGCGAAGGCAAGGGATTTAACAGCCAGGCCTGAGCCTTGGCCGGTCCGCGATCGGTTTACTTCGCGTTGGCGCGGCCTTACCATCGTTCCATGAGGACGAGGATGGCACCGCGCCGTTGGCCGCGTCCGCGCTTGGCTGGTGCCGGCGCGAGATGAAGGAACCGCTACTGATCGCGAGCGCGTGCCTGCTCGCGCTGCTCGCCTCGACCGGCGCCTCGCTGCCGTATCCCATCCTGCCGCCGCTGTTCGCGGGCGGCGAGCCCAGTGATCTGACCCATTTCCTGGGCCTGCCGCCCAAGCTGCTGCTCGGCGTGGCGCTCATGATCAATCCGCTCGGCCTGCTGATCGGCAGCGCCACCATCGGGCCGCTGTCCGACCGTTTCGGGCGCCGCCGGGTATTGCTGGTGAGCGTGAGCGGCGCGGCCGCCGGCCATGCCGCGACCGCCGTCGCGCTCGTCCTGGAATCGTATCCGCTGTTCCTCCTCTCGCGCTTCGCCACCGGCTTGCTGGAGGGGCAGGGCCCGGTGTTGCGGGCGATGCTGGTCGAGCGCCTGCGCGGCGGCATCCGCAACCACGCGCTCTCCTGGCTGAACGGCTCCTTCAACCTGGGCTGGCTGGTGGGGCCCGTGCTGGCCGGCCTGACGGTGGGCCTCGGCACCACCGTGCCGTTCTACCTGGCGGCCGGCACGCTGCTGCTGGGCGGCACGATGGTGGCCGCCGCCCTGCGCGGCGAGACCGGCGGCGGCGGCACCGAGGCATGGTGGATCGTCGCGCGCGAACGGCATTCCTTCAACCTCCTTCGGCATGACGGCCTGCGCACGCTGTTCACGGTGCAGCTTGCCTACACCTGTGGCGTTGCCGCCTTCTACCAGTTCTATCCGCTCTGGCTGGTCGAAGTCGGGGACTACGACGCGCCCGCCATCGCGCTCGTCAATGTCGGGCTGTGCGGCCTGATGATCTGCGGCGCCGCCGTCGCCGGGCGCGCGAGCCGGCACCACCCCTTGCTGCGCGCGAGCTGGTTCGCCGGCATCGCCGCCTTCGCGGTCGCGGCGGTCGCGCTGGGCAACCTCTGGGTCGGTCTGTTCGGCATCTTCCTGTTCGGCGTTCCGCATGCCTTCTACAGCGCGGTGATCCAGGCCTGGTCGGCCGATCGCTTCGGGGAGCACGGCCAGGGCGCGGTGATGGGCCTGCTATCGACGACCTTCTGCCTGGCGAACATCCTCATGGCGGGAGCAGGAGCCTTGCTGACCCTGGTCGACACGCGCATCGTGCTGTTGCTCGGCGCCCTGCTGGGGCTATGGGCGGGGCGCCGCATCGGGCGCTGGCGCCGCCAGGGAGGCCCGGCCACGCAGGGCGGCGAAGCGTGAGCCGAACCGCCCGTGCGCTTGCGAACGACCGTGCGCTTTGTGCTATGCTGGCTCGCGCCGCACGAGCCCTCGGCAGCGCCGTCGGGCAGTCCGGGGATATGCGATGATTCTGGTTTTTATCTAGGAGGAAACATGATCAAGCATATCGTGATGTGGAAGCTGAAGGACCATGCCGAAGGCGCGGACCGCGCGGCCAATGCCGCCGAGATGAAGCGGCGCCTGGACGCCTGCGCCGGCATCGTGCCCGGCATCCTGAAGTTCGAGGTGGTCCTCGCTCAGCCTGGCCTGGAGGCGACCTACGACGTGGTCCTGTATTCGGAGTTCGCCGACCGCGATGCGCTCCAGGCCTACGTCAACCACCCGACGCACCAGGCGGTCGTGCCCTTCATCGGCGCGGTGCGCGAGGCGCGCCAGTGCATGGACTACGAAATCTGACCAATCAAACAGGAGACACGCATGCGTACCGTACAAGAATTGTTTTCGCTCCAGGGCAAGACCGCCATCGTCACCGGCGGTTCGCGCGGACTGGGCCTGCAGATGGCCGAGGCGCTGGGCGAACTGGGCGCACGCATCGTGATCACCGCGCGCAAGCAGGACGAGCTCGACCAGGCTGTCGAGCGCCTGTCCGCCAGGGGCATCGACGCCCGGGCGATCGCCGCCGACCTGGCCGATGAGGCCAGCGTGGGCCCCTTCGTCGAGGCGGCGCTGTCCCACCTGGGGCAGATCGATATCCTGGTCAACAACGCCGGGGCGAGCTGGGGCGCGCCCGCCGAGGACTATCCGCTGGAAGCCTGGGACAAGGTCATGGACCTGAACGTGCGCAGCATCTTCCTGGTGTCCCAGGCGGTCGGTAAGCTGTCGATGATTCCTCGGAAACAAGGCCGCATCATCAATGTGTCCTCGATCGCGGGCCTGGCCGGCAATCCTCCCGGAACCATGCAGACCCTCGCTTACAATACCTCCAAGGGCGCCGTGATCAATTTCACGCGCACGCTGGCAGGGGAGTGGGGACGTTACGGGATCACGGTCAATTCGATCGCGCCTGGTTTCTTCCCCTCGAAGATGACCAAGGGCGTGCTCGCGGCCATCGGCGCCGACGCGCTGGCCAAGGATGCGCCGCTCAACCGCCTGGGCGACGACGAGGACCTGAAGGGCGCCGTCGCGCTGTTCGCATCCGACGCCGGCAAACACATCACGGGACAGACACTGGCCGTGGACGGAGGCGTGTCCGCGGTTTGACCTGAAGGGAGAACGGGATGCGCGAGTTTCGCGACAAGGTAGTTGTCATCACCGGAGCGGCCAGCGGTCTCGGTCGCGAATTCGCCAACACGGCTGCGGAGCTGGGCATGAAACTGGTGCTGGCCGACGTGGCGGTGCATCCGCTCGAGCACGCGGCCGATGAGCTCAAGGGCCAGGGCGCCGAAGTGCTGGCGATGGTGTGCGACGTACGCAAGGCCAGCCACGTCCAGGAACTGGCCGACGCCGCGATCGCCCGCTTCGGCGCGGTTCACCTGGTATTCAACAACGCCGGCGTCGGTACCGGGGGCATGGTCTGGGAAAATTCCGAAGCGGACTGGGAATGGGTCCTGGGTGTGAACCTCTGGGGCGTCATTCACGGCGTGCGGGTGTTCACCCGCCTGATGCTCGAATGCGCCCGGCGCAAGCCCGGCTTCGAAGGGTACATCGTGAACACGGCCTCGATGGCCGGGCTGCTCAACGCGCCTGCGCTCGGGGTGTACAACGTCTCCAAGCACGCCGTGGTGTCGCTGACCGAAACCCTGTACCACGACCTCAAACTGGTGGACGCGCCGATCGGCGTTTCCCTGCTATGCCCATATTTCGTGCCAACAGGCATTGCCGGGTCCGAACGCAACCGACCGGAGGACCTGGCCAATGCCGAGGCGGCCACGGCAAGCCAGCGCGCCGCGCAGGCGCTCACGCACAAGGCGGTCGAATCGGGCAAGGTATCGGCGCGGGAGGTGTCGCGGATGACCTTCGATGCCATCCGCGAGCAGCGTTTCTACGTGTTTTCGCACCCGCACGCGCTGGGCGGCGTGGCGGAGCGGATGGAGGCGATCCTCAAGCAGGAAGCGCCCGCCGATCCGTATGCGGCGACGCCGCAGGTGAAGGAGATGCTGCGCAAGCGGTGAGGGTGCGTCGCCGCGGTGGGCACAAGCGCCTTTCTCGGCCCGGCCCACCCTGCTGCGGTCCCGGGTAGGGTGGGCTCTCGAGCCCACCGTTCACCCTTTCAGCTTACCGCGTCGCGCAGAACCCCGCGTCGCTGTTGGTCGCGCCGGCGGCCAGGTCGGCGTTCCAGTCCGGACCCGACAGCCGCATCGTGCTGCCGTCCATCGTGTGCTTGCCGTTCCAGAGCGAAGTCACGGTGCCCTCGATGTTCGGCACGTCCACCGTCCAGCCGATCGCCTTCACGTCGCTGCCGTTGGTCACTGCGACCGAAGCGCAGTAGCCGCTGGTCCAGTCGGCAGTGATGGTCAATGCGGCGGTCAGCGAACCGGGCGGCGGTGGCGGCGGCGTTTCGACCGGAGTGGCCGGACGGGTCGCGCAGAAGCCGATCTCGGTCGAATCGCCCGGACGCAGCAGCTTGTTGAAGTACGTGCCCTTGACCGTCAGCTTGTTCTCGGCCAACGTGTACACGCCATTCCACAGCGAGGTGATGCTGTCCACGAAGTCGCGCTCGACGGTCCATTCACCGGGCGTGGTGCCCACGTTCTTCACCGTCATCGTGCCGCAATAGCCCGTGCCCCAGTCGTTCGGGGTGGCGATCGTGGTCTCGATCACCGGCGGCGGCGGCGGCGGCAGCGGGTTCGGGTTCGGACCCGGTTCGGTCGCGTTCGGGTCGAGGAAGGCCTTCTTCACCGCGGTCAGCAGCGGGTTGTTCACGCCATCGGTCGTGCCGTAGTTGACCAGCCAGATGATGGTGCCGGCCGCGCCTTCACCTTCGCGCGTCGACTGCGCCCACGCGCCCTTGGCCGCGATGGTCGCCGGCTCCTCGTAGCTCAGGTAGCCCGTGGACCATTCGGTGCGGGTGGCAGGGGTGTAGCCGCCCGGATAGGTGCGGTAGCTGGTCTGGGTCGCGTCGTCCCAGGCGTAGATGCCGTTGTCCAGGTAGCCGTGCTTGTGCAGCATCGCGTAGTTCCAGCGCACGTCGTACACCGACCAGTCGTTGAAGTTGGCGCCGTCGGTCGGCTCGTTCGGCGCGGCGTGCGGCGGCGCGTAGTTCATGCCGTAGAAGCCGATGCCCATGCCCAGCTTGGAGCGCGGCACGCCGGCGTCCACGTATTTCTGGATGGTGTTGGCGATCGAGATCGGACGGGTCGGGGTGTGGCCGGTCAGGGGCGCGAAGGTCGTGCTGGTCCAGCCCTGGCCGTACCAGCCCATGCCGTAGCTCATGAAGTTGTACTGGTCGACCATGCCCGCCACGCGGATCGCGTGCGGCGTGACGCTGTCGATGTTCGCGTTGAGCATGCCGGCCGGGAAGGTGATGATGATCGGCTTTTCCTGGTAGCGCGGGCGCTTGCTCGCTTCGGTACGGATGTCCGCGATCAGGGCCTCGAGCAGTTGCTGCTCTTCGGTGTTGGAGTCGCTGATGCCCTCCCAGTCCACGTCCACGCCGTCGTAGTCCTTGGCGATCATGTAGTCGAGCAGGTTCTTGACGAAGATCGGACGCACGTCAGGTTGCGAGGAGGCCTTGAAGCCGGCGTTGTCGCCTTCGCCGCCGAGCATGATCAGCGCCTTGATGCCGGCGTGATGGGCACGCTTGACCATGTACTCCTCGACCGTCAGGTCGTAGGGGGCGCCGGGGCCGAGGTCGCGGCGGTCGTGCGCGGTGCCCGCGCCCAGCACGACTTCGCCTGGCAAGCCGTATTTGCCGCCGCCCGGGCCGATGCGGGCGAAGACGAAGTGCGTCATCGCCGTCATGTCCACGTGCTCGGGAGCCTGGTAGTCCGAATTGTCCCAGAAGTAACCGCCGTAATAGCCGGTGACCCACTTGCCTGTATCGGCCGCCGCCGTACCCCACGGCGCCATCACGGCCAGCGACAGCATCGACGCCAGCGCCATCTTCTTCAGTTTGGTTTGCATATGCACTGCTCCTTTTGGTTGTTACCGCAAGGCAACATCCTAGCAGTTGTGCAGCGCAAAAACCCGTATCGAAGTGTAATTACCCCCCGGGTGGGGGGCACTCGTACCGACCGCTAACTCGCCGATTGGTAGGAGGGTGGGCCGGGCCACGAGGGGCACTTGTGCCCACCGGTGACGTGCCGACGGTGGGCACAAGTGCCCACCCTACGCACTAACTCGCCGATGGTACGGTGGGGACTTGTGCCCACTGTACGCTCAGGCGCAAGCCGCGCCGGAGGTGATCGGCTGGACGCTGCGTTCGAGCAGTTCCGGCGGCGCGTTGGTGTAGAGCTTCACCACGGTCGAGGTGCGGGTGCCGTAACCCGGCGACTCGATGCACACCGGCGAAAGCATGCGCTCCACCTCCAGCGGCACGCCGGTCTCGGGCAGGCGCACATCGGGCGCGCGGGTGGTGTCTGCCAGCATCTCGAAATAGGCGTCTTCCGGCGCCCCCTGGCACAGCAGGCTCGCGAACTGGGCCTTGGTGCGCAGCACCTTGGGCCAGGGTGCGTCGAGCAGGCCGTTGGACACGCCATAGATCCGCCCCGGTTCGAGCGCCTTGCCATTACGCGGGTCGTCGCCCCCGCGGTTCGAGAACCAGTAGAGATTGTCGCGGTCACCGAGCACCAGGTTGAAGCCGTTGTAGGCATCGGCCTGCGCCGCGATGCTATCCAGATACGCCTGGGCGTCCAGGTCTCCCTTGAGGAAGTCCGCCACCAGGGCGCCGCGCGAGGGCGCGTCCGTGCGCCGCTCCTCCGGCGCGCGGATGTTGGTCAGGGCCGCGAAGCGCGGGCCGTTGGGCCCGTCCCGCGTAACGCCCATCCAGCTGCCGCCGAACATCAGGTCGCGGCCGGCGATCACGTTCGGGTGCTCCGGCCAGGGCGCGGCCGGAGCCGAGGGGCGGTCGTAGAACTCGTCACGGTTGGCCACGGCGATCACCGGAACACCGGGGATGACGCGCCAGGCGAAAACAATCAGGCACATGGTGTCAGGTCCGTAAAAACTTCGGCGCGGCGCGGGCCGTCGATCAGGGGTGCCAGGCCGGCGTCGCCGGCGGCCGCCTCCAGCGCGGCGTCGAAGCCGGAGGATACGGCCGGATAGACTTCCATCCAGGTTTGCAGGCCATCGCGCGTGTCCGGCCTGCGCTTGAGTTGGACCGCCACCGTGTGCGCCGCGGCCAGGGCCGCCTGCATGCGCCGTACCAGCGGCTCCAGTTGTGCCGCGTCGGCCTCGCGCACCTTGTAGTAGACGTACAGGTCGAACATGCTAGATGTCGAGCGCGTCGAGCGGGTAGGGCATGGGTAGGAAGGCCAGGGCCGGGCCAGTGGCCGAGCCCAGGCGCACCGCGCTCTCCAGCGCCGCGAGCTTGAGTTCGACCAGGACGTCGCTGCCGCCGCTGCCATTCGCGGCGGCATTGACGATCATGCCGCAGGGCTGGTCGGGATCGTCGGCGGAAAACACCTCGTCGCCCGCCCGGGCGGTGGCGCCAGCCACACGCGCCAGGGCGGTACGGCGCTTGAGCTTGCCCAGGTACTGGCTGCGCGCCACGATTTCCTGGCCCGGATAGCAGCCCTTCTTGAAATTCACGCCGCCGAGCAGTTCCAGGTTGATCATCTGTGGCACGAACTGTTCCTGGGTCCGCGGTCCCACCTGGGGAACGCCCGCGTGGATCGCGGACAGTTGCCAGGCCTGGTTGCCGCCAAGGGCGAGGGTCTCGGCCAGTTGGGGGAGGGCCGCGCTCGCGGTTCCGGCATCGGTCAGCCAGAGGTAGCGCGGCGCGCCGAAAGCGTCCGGCAGGCGGATCACCGTGCCGGCCTCACTTGCGACGCGGGCGTAGGGCGCGTCGGGCAGCGCCGCCACATGGCGGCGCAGCGCCGCCTCGGCTCCGGCGCCGCCCAGTCCGAGCACCGCCTCGAAGGCGGGCTCGTCGCTGGCGTCGCGCAGCCTGGCCTTGGAGCGCAGCACGAACATCGACAGGCGCTTTTGCAGCGGCGGCTGGATCGCGCGCGGCAGTTGCAGGTACACCGTCTCGGCGTCGCGCCAGGCGAGGAAGGTCGCCTGCAAGCGGCCCTTGGGCGTGCAGAAGCCGGCCAGCCGCGCTTCGGCCGTGCCCATGTGCTCGATATCGTTGGTGAGCTGGGCGTGCAGGAAGCGCGCGGCGTCCTCGCCGCTCACGGCAATGAGACCGAGGTCGGTCACCGCGGCCAGGAAGCCGGCGGCAAGTTCATCCATCGACAGGGCGCGGCCGAAGTCTTCGACCTGTCTGGCCTCGTCGACGTGGAAGCGGGCGCCGTGTTTGGCAAGATAATCTATCCAGTTGCTCATGAATTCCAATACGTTTAGCGATTAGGGCTTATCATTACGAGCGCATTATAGAGATGTCGAGAAATTCGCGCCGGACACGGCGCAAAACCTTCCACACAGAATGGCTTTCATAAAAAAACTTATTGTTGTCGGCGCCCTGGCGGCCGCACTGGCCGCCGCGGGCTTCGGCTGGTGGGCGGGCAAGCCCCTCGTCACCGCCGGACAAGCTATCGAGTTCTCGGTCGCCTCCGGCAGCGGTGTCGCCTCCGCCGCGCAGCAGATCGAGAGCGCCGGTGTGCCGCTCAATCGCACCCTGTTCGTGCTGCTGGCGCGCCTGAGCGGCGACGCCGGGCGCATCAAGGCGGGCAGCTACGAGCTCCAGCCTGGTACCACGCCGCGCGGCCTGCTTTCCCAACTGGTGCGCGGGGAGTTCGCGCAGGAGGCGCTGACGATTATCGAGGGCTGGACCTTCCGCCAAATGCGCGAGGCGATCGCCGGGCATGACCGGCTGCGCCACGACACGGCGGGCATGTCGGACGCGGAACTGATGGCCAGGATCGCGCCGGAATTCAAGTCGCCGGAGGGCATGTTTTTCCCGGACACCTACCTGTTCGCCAAGGGTTCGTCGGACCTCGAGATCTACCGCCAGGCGCATCAGACCATGATGAAGCACCTCAACGCGGCCTGGGAAAAGCGCGACCCCGACCTGCCGTACAAGTCGCCCTACGAGGCCTTGATCATGGCGTCGATCGTCGAAAAGGAAACCGGGCAGGAGAGCGAGCGCCCGATGATTGCGGCCGTGTTCGTCAACCGCCTGCGCACCGGCATGATGCTGCAGACCGATCCGACTGTGATCTACGGCATGGGCGAGAAGTTCCAGGGCAATATCCGCAAGAAGGACCTGGAGACGGATACCCCCTACAACACCTACCGGCGCACGGGCCTGCCCCCGACACCGATTTCCCTGCCGGGCGTGGAGTCGCTGACCGCCGCGCTGGCCCCGGCCAAGAGCGACGCGCTGTACTTCGTCGCGCGCGGCGACGGCACCAGCCAGTTTTCCGGCAATCTCACGGATCACAACCGGGCCGTGAACCAGTACCAGCGGCAGGGCGGGAAATGACTGCTTCGGTTCGAAGAGGATGCCTGATCGTCGTTGACGGTGGAAACGGCGCGGGCAAGGGCACGTGCCTGAAGGAGATCGAGGCGCACCTGCGCGCGCAGGGGCGGGACGTGGTGATGACCCGTGAGCCGGGCGGCACCGCGATCGGTGAGCGGATACGCGAGCTCTTGCTCGACAAGGCCGCCTTCGAAATGCAGGACGTCACGGAATTGCTGCTGTTTGCCGCCTCGCGTGCGCAACTGGTGCGCGAGAAGATCATTCCGGCCATCGCAGCGGGACAAATCGTGGTGTCGGACCGCTTCGATTCGGCCACCGTGAGCTTCCAGCACTACGGGCGCGGACTGCCGCTGGCACTCATTCGCCAGCTCAACGATATCGCGCTGGACGGACTCAAGCCCGATCTGAGCATCATCCTCGACCTGGACCCGGCGACGGGACTGCAACGGGTCGCTTCACGGGGTAGTGAGTTGGACCGGATGGAGCAGGAAAACCTCGATTTCCTGTGCCGGGCACGTCAGGGCTTCCTGGAGCAGGCCAGGCAGGATCCGCAGCGCTTTGCGATCATCGACGCTTCGCAGCCGCGCGAGAAGGTCCTGTCCGAAGCGCTGGGCTTGATCGACGGCCTGCTCGCGCGGCTCGGCTGCTGAGCTTCGCGGGCCAACGCCGGGGCCCGCCGCCGGTCGGCGAAGGGACCGACCGCCGGCCCGGCGGGCTTGTCCCTTCTACTGCTGGGGTGAACGGGGGAAGTGAGGGATCGCCGGATCGAGGCAAACCCATTCCCGGGCGCTCGCGGTATGAATGTCGAGCATTGGCTTGAAGTCCGCGGTGTCGTCCAGCGAGGGAAAGCGGATCGAGGTGAATTGCGCGTTCGCTTCGCTTCGCGTGAACAGGGGCGTGCCGCAATCGCCGCAGAAGGAGCGGGTGGCAAGCCCGCCGCTTCCCGCGGGCACCGCGTAGGTCTTGGGTGTGCCGCTGACCTGCAAGTCGTCGGTCATGACGACGACGCCGGACGCGAAGGGCGCGCCGCTGGACAGCTGGCAGTCGCTGCAGTGGCAGTTGAGCATGGCGATGGGCTCGCGCGCTGCGGTATAGCGGATCGCCCCGCATGCGCACCCGCCGGACAGGGGAATCTTCATTTCTACCTTTCTCTTTAGCTGGACGCGGCTCGGCGTCACAGTGCCGAGCGGCACGTGCCGCCTCGGCCCCAACCCTCAGTTGTGGATGTATTTGGTGAACACGTCGCCGAAGTCGCGTTTGGTGTGCTTGTCGAGCATGGCGGAGTTGAGCGCGTCCAGCAATTCGCCGTATTGGCTGACAAGGCTGCCGCTGCCCGGGGCGATGTTGAGCTTGTGCACCGATGCGGTGGCGTCGAGCGCGCGCAGCGCGTTGTCGCGGCACACCGCGTCGCGATGCTGCTGCTTGCCGATCGAGATCAGGGCCTTGTAGACGTCCTTGAGTTGTTCGATGAAGGCTTTCCTGACATCGATGGAGAAACGCGCCGTGTCCATGTTGAACTTGAGTTCGACGTCCATGTCCAGCGTGCCGGCGGTCTCGATGCTCACACCCGAAATCGGGTGGGACGAATAGTCGTAGCGCTTGATCGAGCGCTTCGACGACACGGCGGAGTCCCCGTCCACGTGGATCAGGGCGAGGTTGGTGAAGCAGTACTCGTCCTTCCTGCTCTTGATGAGGAAGAAGATGCGCTCCCCGTCTTCGGTGAACAGGTAGTCGTCCGCATCGACCTTGTTGTAGTCGGCCGGGCCCACGATGACCCCGATATCGCCGATGCCCAGTGCTTCCGCCGCAAGTTTCTTGAACATAATCGCCCTCGTGTGGTGAAAGTAGCTACATTACCATTGTTTCAAGGAGCATTGTTTGCGCGATGTTGACCTGCGGATATGGGGCTGCGTGAGGGGGGCCGCGCAAGCCTCGGCGCCGCCCCTTGGGAGGATGCCGCGTTTGCGTATTCTCCAATCGGTATGGGTGATAATGAGACTACGATAAAGAGCCCAAATTCTCTTTGTTCGGCATGGACTCCCGCTTTCGCGGGAATGACATGCTGGCTTTAGCGAATAAATGTTCAGGACGCCAGTGCCCTTGCGCGGGAACGACATTTGCTGATTTTGCTAATAGATATTCCGGACAGCAGTGCCCCTCCGCGGGACGGACGTGGCTTGGGATTCAGCGCTCACGCGTCATGCCATGCGGCCAGTGCCTTCCTGCCCAGTGTCAGCGAGGGCAGGGCGCGCATCCCCTCAAATGCTTCGACGCGGAGCAACCCGGCGCCACCGGCCCACAGTTCGATGCCGCCGTCGAGCGCCTCGCGCAACTGGCGCAGGCAGGGAAGTATCTGTCGCTTCGGAAAGGCGACCGAGAACGACAGGGCCACGATGTCGGCATTGTAGGCGGTGGCCGCGCGCGCGATATCGAGCAGCGGCGTCTCGGTGCCGAGCGATATGCACGTCGCCCCCTCCAGCCGGAACAGCGCCTCCACCATCAGCAAACCCAGGCCGTGCGCTTCGCCCGGCGCCGTCGTCAGCAGCACCCGCGGTGCCCGGCCGCCAGCAGGCAGTCCGGCGATGGCGCCACGCAGCAGGCGTTTGGCGGACTCGGTATACAGGTGTTCCTCGAACACGCCCAGGGTGCCGTCCTCCCAACGGTCCCCGACGGCCAGCGTAAGCGGGGCCAGCGTCTGCTCGACGAAGCGCCCCAGTCCCTGGCGCGCCAGGTGCTGGCGCAAGGCGTGCTCCAGCGCGTCCGGATCGTGCGTCCTGATGCTCTCCACCATCTGGTCGATGGCGGTGAGGTCCTCCCCCGGTTCCGCGCTCGCCGTGGCGGCCGGGCGCCGGGCCGACAGCGCGGACAGTTCGTCCGTACTCAGGGTGGCGAGCTTGCCGGGGCGGTAGCCCTGGTCCATCAGGCGTTTCATCAGGCTCAGGCGCTCGACCTGGTCGGGGGAGTAATAGCGTTCGCCGTTGGCGTCGCGCACGGGCACGGGGAAGCCGTAGCGTCGCTCCCACACGCGTAACACATCCTTGGAGAGCCGGGTCTCGCGCTCGACGGCGGAAATGGAAAGGACTGCGTTTGTCATGCTGTTGCTGTCGGTGGGGCGCGGCGGCGCCGGGTGGAAAAACCGTATTCTATCGGCTCAGTGGCCACGTGGATCAATCGCCTGGGCATGCGGCCATCCCTGTTCGGCAGGTGAGGGCGCCGGGCCTGCCCCGGATGACCTCAAGCAAGCGGCGCAGGTCGTGGTCGAGACGCCTGTCCTCATCGATGAAGGGCACCAGCGTATCGAGCAGCGCGGCGCCGGCGCGCAGGCCGGGCGAGAGATGATCGGGCAAGCCTTGCGGATGGCGCAGCGCGCAGGCCTGGCGGTTTGCGATCAGCAACGCGGCAGCCACCTGCTCGGTCAGTTCGATCACCCGCAGGCAGTCGCGGGCGGCGATGGTGCCCATGCTGACCTTGTCCTGGTTGTGGCATTCCGTGGAGCGCGAGAACACCGAGGCCGGCATGGTCAGCTTCAGCGCTTCCGCGGTCCATGCCGAGACGCTGATCTGCAAGGCCTTGAGCCCGTGGTTGACGGCCGCCCGCTCGCCGCTGGCGCCGCGCAGGTTGGGCGCCAGCCCGTTGTTATAGCGGGCGTCCACCAGTAGCGCCATTTGACGGTCGAGCAGGTCGGCGATGTTGGCCACCGCGTTCTTCATCGAATCCATGGCGAAGGCCATGTGGCCACCGTAGAAGTGGCCGCCGTGCAGCACCCGTCCTCCCTCAACGTCCACCAGCGGATTGTCGTTGGCACTGTTCAGTTCCACCTCGATATGCCGTCGCATCCAGGGCAGGGCGTCGGCCAGCACCCCGATGACATGGGGCGCGCAGCGGATCGAGTAACGGTCCTGGAGGCGGGCGCTGTTGCGTACCTGCTCACCCGGGCGGTAGCCCAGGTCCTCGCGTATCCACTCGGCGACCAGCCCCATGCCGGGGTAGGGCTTGGCCGCGAACAGGGTGTCGTCGAAATGATAGGGATTGCTCCCGAGTCCCACTGCGGACAGGGCCGTGATGCGGCTGGCCAGCTTGCACAGTTCGCCGGCGCGCGCGGCGGCAAGGCAGGCCAGGCCGGTCATGGCGGCGGTGCCGTTCATCAGCGCCAGTCCTTCCTTCGGACGCAGGCGGATCGGGGCGAGGCCCGCCGCCTGCAGCGCGGCCGATGCGGGGATCACCGCGGTGCCGTGCCAGGCCTCGCGTTCGCCGCACAGCACCGCCGCCACGTAGGAGAGCGGGGTCAGGTCGCCGCTGGCGCCGACCGAACCTTCGGACGGAATGACGGGCAATACATCATGCTCCAGCAGCGCGCACAGCGCGCGCAGGAGTTCCATGCTGACCCCGGAATAGCCCCGGCACAGCGACGCGAGGCGCACCGCCAGGATCGCGCGGGTCTGCTCGGGAGTGAAACTGGTGCCAAGCCCGCAGCCATGGTAGGTGAACAAACGGTGCGGCAGTTCCGGCACCAGTTCCGGGGCGATCGCGGTGTCGCACGAGTCGCCGTAGCCGGTCGTGACGCCGTAGATCGCGCCTTCCTCCGCGAGGATGCGATCGAGCAGTGCCGCCCCGGCCTCGATCGCCTCGCAAAAGCCCTTGTCCTTGCACAGTACCGCACGTGCCCGTCCGGTGGCGAGCGCGAGCACGTCGGACAGGCCGACCGGCTCGTCGCCAAATATCACCTGCGGCAGGTCGGACGACGTGCTCGCAGGATGGTCCAGGGGGTCGTTCATGCTTCGGTACTCCAGTCGGTAAGCTTGCCAAGGGCGGTACGGGGCAGGCGCTCGCCCAGGCGGATCGCTCTCGGCCGCTCGGGCGCTGTCAGCCGCAGGTCGATCCAACTGCGCAACTGCTCGATGAAAAGCGCCGGCTCGCCAATGCCCAGCCGCGGGACGATGAAGGCCTTCAGCCGCTGGCCCTCGTCTGGCCGCATCAGGCGCACCGCCGCGTCGGCGACGCCGTCGTGCTCCAGCAGCACCTGCCTGACCCGTTCAGGAAATACATTGACGCCTCCAACCTGCACCGCCCCGTCGCGGCGGCTGCCGACCGTGAACGCGGCGTCGTCGCGCCAGACCAGCTCATCCTGTGGCTGAACCGCTTCCAGGTTGCCGCCGGGCCCCCGGCGCAGCAGGGCGCCAGCATCTTTCGGGTCGCGCTGGACATGGGGCAGCAGCAGGTAGGGTTCCTCATGGGATGCGCGCCAGCCCAGGCCGCCGGTTTCCGACGAACCGTAGATCTGTAGCAACTGCTTCAGGCCCAGTGCCCGCAGGCCGCTGGCCACCGCGGCCGGACAGGGCGCGGTCGAACTGACGCCGATCACGTCCGGAACGAAGCGGGCGCCGGCGGCCATCGCCGCTTGCCAGAACTGCGGATGGCCGATGATCAGGTCGCCCGGCGCGGCAAGCAGCGCAAGTTGCGACGGTAGCCGTGAGCGGATCCCGACGACGGCGTGCTGCGCGAGGCCAAGGTGGCGCGGGAGCAGCGTGCCGAACAGGAAGCCGTAGATGTGATGCCGGGGCACGGCGACGAGCACGCGCTTTCTGCGAGCGAACAAGGTGGCGAGCGCGCCTGCCTCCTGCTCCAGGCTGGCGGTGAAATGGCTGCAGGTCTTGGGTTGGCCGGTGCTGCCGGAGGTGCGGAAGCTGATCTGCGCACCCCAGTGCGCGAGCGCGATCGCGGCGATGTCCACCCAGTCGCCCAGCTTGCGGCGCATCAGCAGGTAATCCTCCACGCCGCTGCGCTGCATCTGCAAGGTGGCGGCGAGGGTGCCCGCCACCTGCAGGAACTCCATGGAGTCGAGTCCGAGATCGTGCTGGAGCGACAGCGAGGGCTGCCAATCGTCGGCCTGCAGGAAATGGTCACGGCGCAGCGCTCCCACTTCGCCTGCCACCAGGTCGGCGATGAAGCGCAGCAGGGCAGTGCGGTCCGCCCACCAGGGCGCGCTTACAGGAATCGGGGACCCGGCCATGATCACAGACGCTTGACGAAGATCCAGTAGGTGCCGTCGCTAATCGCCTTCTTCATGTGGATCTTGACCTTGGTTGGGGTCATCTTGTAGTCGAACACATACTCGAACATGGTGTTCAGGTTGTTCGCGCGTACGCCGGCGTCGAAAGCACCCTTGAACTTGGGCGTGTTGGTGCACGGAGCGACGTCGCGGAAGAAGTTGCTGCCGATAACAGCGCTCGCGCTGCGCCCGGTGATTTGCGCCTCGGCCTCGTTGTAGCGCAGGATCTTGCCCTGTGCGTCGAGCTGGATGGCGCCGAAGGCGAGTTGGTCGATCTGCGCCGTCGACATCTTCGACAGGGCATTGTCGATCTCGTCTTTGCCGAATGCGACCACGTTCAGGGTTGCTGACATGTTATTCCTTTCTATGGAGGGAAGCGCATCGCGCCGGATATGTCTTGGACATTTATTGTCTAGGACAAAGTGGATTCTATATTACTTCTCGGAAATTTGCTCGCGCCTCGGGGAAGTTTTTCCCCGCATTCCGGTGGTCGCGCTGCGCCCGCCGTCCTGGACAATCCATATTTCCTACGGGGATTTGGCGCTAGTAGGGAAGAAATGTGGCCGCCTGATGACGCCAGGCCTTGCCCTTGCCCTCCGGACAGCGACAGATTTGGTTTACAATCGCGCGGTTGCCTGTGGTTGACTACCGCGGGTCGTGTCAAGGAATGGATCTTTATGGGGATTAGCGTGGCAGCAATGCCATCAGGACAGGACGCTTCTGTGTGCGTAGCGCATCCTCGCGCTGGCGCGGGCGTGGCCGGGGTCTTCCGATGAGTATCCTCCCCTGGCAGACCGGACCCTGGAGGCAGTTGCAACAGATGCGCGCGCGCCTGCCGCACGCCATCCTGTTCCATGGCCCCGCCGGGATCGGCAAGGCCGGTTTCCTCGAAACCTACGCCCAGTCGCTGCTCTGCGAGAACGTCCAACCGGACGGACTGGCCTGCGGCGCCTGCGCCTCCTGCGGCTGGTTCAGCCAGCACAACCACCCCGATTACCGCCGGGTCCGGCCCGAAGCCCTCGAGGATGACCCGGCTGGCGAGGGCGAGGAGGGGGCGGACGGCGAGCGCAAGTCCAAGGCCGCCAAGGCGCCCTCGAAGGAGATCAAGATCGAGCAGATCCGCTCGCTCGCCGATTTCATGAACATCTCGACCCACCGCCAGGGCTTGCGGGTGGTGGTGCTGTATCCGGCCGAGGCCTTGAACATGCCGGCCTCCAACGCCTTGCTCAAGACACTGGAAGAGCCCCCGCCCGGGACCGTTTTCCTGCTCGCCTCGAACAGCCTGGATCGGCTGCTGCCGACCATCCTGTCGCGCTGCCGCAAGTTCGCCCTGCCGATGCCGGCTCATGCCGAGGCGCTGGCCTGGTTGCAGGGCCAGGGCGTACAGGACGCCGATGCTTGGTTGCGCGAGCAGGGCGGGGCGCCGCTTGCCGCGCTGGAGCAGGCCGAAGCCGGCAACCGCGAAGACCTGGACGCGCTGCTGCAACTGCTGGCCCGGCCAAGCGTGGACGGGGCGCTGCGCGCGGCGGAGCGCCTGTCCAAGGCATCCCTGCCCGCGCTCGTTTCGTGGCAGCAGAGGTGGCTGTACGATGTCTTCTCCAGCAAGATGGCCGGCACGATCCGCTACTACCCACGTTACCAGCGCGAGATCGCAGCGATCGCGGCGCGCGTGCATACCGCGAACCTGATGCGCGCCATCAAGGCCGCGAACGATCGGCGCGCCGTGGCCGAGCATCCCTTGTCCGCGAAATTGTTTGTCGAAGACATGTTGCTTGATTACACTGCTAGCTGCGGCACCGAATGAAAGGCATCCGATGACTGGCAATCCCACCGACCCGAACGTCCCGCAGGCACCGCGGCCGTCCGTGCTGTCGCTCGCCATCAAGGAAAAGGCTGCCCTCTACGCGGCCTACATGCCCTTCCTGAAGAATGGCGGAATGTTCGTCCCCAGCAACAAGCCCTATAAGATCGGCGACGAGATCTACCTGATCCTGTCGCTGATGGACGATCCGAACAAGTACTCGATCGCGGGCAAGGTGGCCTGGATCACACCTGCCGGCGCCAACAACAACAAGGCGCAGGGCATCGGCGTGCATTTCCCGGCCGACGAGACTGGCCAGCGCGCCAAGCTGCGCATCGAAGAAATCCTCGGCGCGGCCCTGCGTTCGGCGCGCGCGACCCACACCCTGTAAGCCACTTCCGTCTTTATGCCGTCCTACGTACATCGCATCGCCCGCCACGACGACCTGCCCGTCATCGTCGACATCTACAACTCCACCATCGCCTCGCGCGAAGTCACGGCTGACACGGAGCCGGTCACGGTCGCCTCGCGCGAAGCCTGGTTTGCGGAGCACACGCCCGAGCGCCGTCCGCTGTGGGTGATCCACGATGCGGACGACCATGGCGCGCAACCGGAAGTGCTGGGCTGGTGCTCGTACTCGAATTTCTATGGCCGCCCGGCGTACTCCGGCACGGCCGAGGTGTCGATCTATATCGCCGAAAAGGCGCGCGGGCGGGGCATCGGCCGCTACTGCCTGGAGCAGGCGATCGCCTTCGCGCCGCGGATCCAGGTGCATACCCTGCTCGGCTTCGTGTTTGGCCACAACGCGCCCAGCCTGGCGCTGTTCCGCAAGTTCGGCTTCGAGACCTGGGCGCATTTCCCGCGCGTGGCCAACCTCGACGGTGTCGAGCGCGACCTGATCATCCTGGGCAAGCGGGTCGCCTGAGGGGCGCGCTCGTCGTCCCCGCGCGTTCGCACCAGCGCCGGGGATATTCATTCGCAAAGTCAGCAAATGTCGTTCCCGCGTAAGCTGGAACCTATGCTGAGCAAAGAAAAACCGTACTCGTTGCCGTAGTCGCAGGGTCGATAGACGCGGCTCGGCAGCTCTTGTATGGGTTGCCCGCGGAGCCGCCGGGGCTTTCGCGGAAATGACTTCGGCCGACCACGCCCCGGCCTGGGCTCGCGTACAATGTTGGAATGTTTATCGATTCCCATTGCCACATCAACTTCCCGGAACTGGCCGCCCGGATGCCGGAAATCCTGGCCAAGATGCGCGAAAACAGGGTCAGCCATGCCCTGTGCGTGTCGGTCGACCTGCCGGATTTTCCGCAAGTGCTCGCGCTGGCCGAGCAACACCCCCACATCTACGCTTCGGTCGGCGTCCATCCCGACTATGAGGACACGCCGGAACCGAGCGTGCAGCAACTGGTCGAACTCGCGCAGCACCCGAAGATCGTCGCCATCGGCGAGACCGGGCTGGACTACTACCGTCTCGAAGGCGACCTCGAATGGCAGCGTGAGCGTTTCCGCACGCACATCCGCGCCTCGCGCGAGACGCGCAAGCCGCTGATCATCCACACTCGCTCGGCCAGCGAGGACACCATCCGCATCCTCAGGGAGGAGGGCGCCGGGGTGGACGACGGCGGCGTCGCAGGAGTGATGCACTGCTTCACCGAGTCGCTCGCGGTTGCGCAGGCGGCGATGGAACTGGGTTTCTACATCTCGTTCTCCGGCATCGTGACCTTCAAGAGCGCGCGCGAGTTGCAGGATGTGGCGCGCGCCGTGCCGCTCGAGCGCATGCTGATCGAAACCGACTCGCCGTATCTCGCCCCGGTTCCCTACCGTGGCAAGATGAACGAGCCCGGGTATGTGCCGCACGTGGCCGAATTCATCGCCACCCTCAAGGGTGTGTCGCTGCGCGATGTCGCCCAGCACACCAGCGACAATTTCTTCAAGCTGTTCAACATCGAAAAGGAGTGACGCCATGCCCGCAGCGCGCCGAGCCTTCCTTCGTGGTCTGGCCCTGGTGGCCTGCCTTGGCGCCTGCGCCGCGGCGCAGGCCGCCTCCCCGCCGACCCCGCGGCAGGTGACCGATTTCTTCCGCGCGGTGCAACTGGATGACGCCGACACCGTCAGGAGCATGCTCGGCGGCGTCGTCAATCCGAACGAGATCAATCCGATCGGCGGGGAGCCGCCCCTGGTACTGGCGGTTAGGGAGAACGCGATGCGGGTGTTCGACGTGCTGCTCGCCCATCCCGGCACCAACCTCGACGCGGTTGCGATCAATGGCAACACGGCACTGATGATGGCCGCCTTCAAGCGCAACAGGGCGGCCCTCGACGCCCTGCTCGAACGCGGCGCCGCGGTCAACCGGTCGGGCTGGACGGCCCTGCATTACGCGGCGGCCAGCGGCGACGAGGAGATCGTGCGCACGCTCCTGCGCCGCGGCGCCCTGGTGGATGCCGTCTCCCCCCTGCCCAGTGGTGCCTACACTCCCCTGATGATGGCAGCGCGCGAAGGGCACAGCGACACGGCCGTGCTGCTGCTGGCCCATGGCGCGGACGCGGCGCGCACGAATAGCGAAGGCCTGACTGCCGCCCAGATCGCCGAGAGGGCAGGGAAACCCCAGGTGGCCCAGGCGATCCAGCGCGCCGTACGCTAGCCCGGCGCCTTGCTTTCCATGAACTGGCACTGAAAACCCTTGCAACTCCACGCTTAGCTTCGCGCCTGGCTTGTCCATAATGTATTTAAGCAACACTATAACGAGGACAACATGCTCAACGAACGCGAAATCGAAAGCTGCTACCTGGGCCAGTTCATTCCGGTGCACTACCATCACAACATGTTGATGGACCAGAACCGGATGCACAGCTTCAAGTCGGCGATCCACTATTCGGTTTTCCCAGGCGCGAAGGTCCTGGAGCTGGGCGGTGGCACCGGCGTGCTTTCGTTCTTCGCGGCGCAGCAGGCGGAGAAGGTGTACTGCGTCGAGTTCAACCCGGACATGGTGCGTGAGGCGCGCCGCTTCCTGGCGAAGAACCCGAACGGGCACAAGGTCGAGGTGATCCATGCCGACGCCTTCGAATACCTGCCGCCGGAACCGGTGGACGTGGTGATCTGCGAGATGATCCACGTTGGCATGCTGCGCGAGAAGCAGGTCGAGGTGATCGAATCGTTCAAGCGGCGCTATCTGGCCCGTTTCGGCGGTCCGCTGCCGGTGTTCCTGCCTGAGGCGGTGATCATGGCTGCCCAGCCTCTGCAGCAGGAATACGATTTCGAAGGCTTTTACGCGCCCATCGTGCAGTTCCAGGAAACCAACGTTGTCTTCCCCGGCACCGTCGAACTGGCCCAGCCCGCCGTGTACAGCATTCTCGACTTCAGCCAGCCGGTCGATACCAGCATCGCCTGGGAAGGCCACTTCGTGATCGAGAAAGCGGGCACGCTGAACGCCATGCGCTTCATCACCAAGAACATCCTGGCGGTGGTGCAGGAGCGCGCCACCACGATCGACTGGCTCAACCACTATATGGTGCTGCCGCTGGAGGAGCCGGTGCAGGTGGCCGCAGGCGACCTGTTGCAGGTCTCCTTCCAGTACCGTGCCGGCGGTTCGATTCCGTCCCTCCAGGCCTCGATCTGCGCCGAACTGGCCCAGCGCACGGAGCCGGCCGAACTGGCCGTGCTGGCCTGAGCGCCACGGCAGGCCGTTCATCCCGCCATATCGCGGCTTGATCGGCCCGGCAGGCGTTCTATCGCATCGCCGTTGCCGCCGGCGGCGGCCGGCCTTACATTGGACGCTGATGTTATTCAGACATGGAGCGCACGATGTTGACTTTTCTGGCGTGGCTGTTGCTGCTGTTCCTGTGCTGGCCGATCGCCCTGCTGGCCCTCGTCCTGTATCCGCTGGTGTGGCTGCTGCTGTTGCCGTTCCGCCTGCTCGGGATCGGGGTGGAAGCGGTGTTCGAACTGCTCCGGGCCATCGTCATGTTGCCGGCCCGCGTACTGGGATATAGCCCGGGCCGCTGAGTTGCGGGATGGCCTGGTTTCGGGCTGGCTGAGTGTTGGCTGGTTAACAGACGGCCCCGGCGCGATCGCCTACTGTGGGAGCGTCTGCTTTCATTCTGAAAGCACGCTTTGACTGTAAGGAAAAGACTATGCGCCTGGACATCTATCGCAGAGCCGAACGCGACGGCAAATTCTCCTACCTGGCGGTGCCGGAAGCCCGCAATATCCCCCAAGAAGCCACCAACACCGACTGGGAAGTGGAGGCGCGCGCCTATGAGGTGGAGGACGACGCGAGCCAGTTACCCGACTACGAGATCGACAACCTCAGTGGCCAGCTCGCCGAGAAGGGTTATGCGATGACATCCGTGCACTGAGTGTTTCGCAGCTTCGCCCCGCCTTGCTGGAGCGGCGGGAGCGCGGCCCCCGCATGTGCGCGCGGGGCAAGCGCGCGCCGGGAGTGGATACCGGCTCCTACACTGGTCTCCATCGCACGACAGGAGACGCCATGCCAGCTCTTGCCCGAATCAACTCCCGCCCCGCGCCGCCCGTCAACACAGGCCAGCCAGGCATGCACACGCTTGCCGTCGGCGGCGCGCGCGACAGCTATCTGTATGTTCCCCCGAGCTACCGCCCGGACCGGCCGATGCCGCTGGTCCTGCTGCTGCATGGTGCGGGCGGTCATGCGCATGACGGCTTGCGCATCCTCCTCCACCTGGCCGACGAGGACGGCCTGATCCTGGTCGCGCCCGCTTCCAACACAACGACATGGGACATCATCGCCAACCGCACCTATGGCGCCGACCGCGACCTGGTGGACCGGGCGCTGTCCGAAGTGTTCGCCAGCTATGCCATTGACGCAACGCGACTGGGGATCGGCGGTTTCTCCGACGGCGCATCGTACGCGCTTTCGCTCGGGCTTGCCAACGGTGACCTGTTCACCCATGTGCTGGCCTTCTCGCCGGGTTTCATCGGTCCGGGAAGTCCCACGGGGACGCCACGTGTCTTCGTATCCCATGGCCGCGCGGACGAGGTGTTGCCAATCGAACCGTGCAGCCGCCAGATCGTCCGGCGCCTGCGGGCGGAGCAGTACGAAGTGCGCTACGAGGAGTTTGCCGGTGGACACGTTATTCCGCCGGAGGTGGCGCGCGCGGCGCTCGACTGGTTCACGAAGGGCGGGTGAGGCGCAAGCAGAGTGGGCAAGCCGGCCGCATCCGCCCCGTTTCACCCGGCCGGCGTCAGGTAGGGCTCCGTATTCTGCAGCGTGATGACCGCCTCGTACCGGGTATGCTCGAGCTGGAACGACAATCGCGCCTTGGGCGGGTAGCTCGTCTTGATTCGCATCACCGACGACATTTCGGCATCGAAGGCGGTACGCACCCAGCCCGCCACCGTTTCCGGCCGGCGGGTCGGCGCCTCGGCCAGGATGCGCTTGATGGCCTGGTAGTGCTCCGGGTTTTCGCGCCGGACCTCGGCGAGGGCGCCGGGCCGGTCAAGATCGACGACGCCAAACGCGGGCGGCCTGGCGAGGGCGGTGCTGGCGATGGCGGCCAGGAGAAGGGCAGTTGGCAGGCGCATTGGACACTCCTATGTACCGTTTGTTCCCAATCTCATTCTACGCCTATCGCCGCGGGCTGCCAGCGGCGATAGGCCTCCTGTGGACCGGCGCCAACGCCGCCGTTCAGGAACGCGGCCGCTGGCGGTGGAAAACCAGCGGGCTGTATGGCACGGCCGAGGGAGGCGGCGACTTCAGGATGTGGGGTTTCATCGCCCCGACCACGTGCATTTCGCATGGCTTGCAATCGAAACGCAGGGTGTAGCGTTCGTCCCCGGTCACCAGGGTCATCGGCTCCGCCCGGACCTGGCCCTGCACGCCCTGCACGCCCTTGGCCTGCTTGGGGCACAGGTTGAACGAGAAGCGCAGGCAGTGCTTGGTGATCATGAGCGGCACCTCGCCCGGCTCCTCGTGCGCCTCGTAGGCGGCGTCGATCAGTTTTACCCCATGTTTATGGTAGAAGGAGCGCGCCTTCTCGTTATACACGTTCGCGAGGTAGCTCAGCTGGGTGTCGGGATACACGGCTGGCGGCTCGGCCGGGGCCTTGCGCGCGGGACGTTCCCAGGCCGCAAGACGCGCCGCCTCATGCGCGGCGATCGCGTCCCGGCGCAGGGCGTTGATCGCGGCGGCCGGCACGAACCAGGGCTGCGACAGGGCCAGTTCGACGGCGCTAGCCTCGAACATCGTATTGCCCAACTTGGCCATGCTGGCGCGCAGCGAAGCTTCCGCCTGGGCCGCCTGCTGCGCCGGCTGGAGCGCGACCTCGGCCTCGGTCACGGTCGCGATCCCGTCCTCGTCCACCAGCGACAGGCGCAGGCCGCTGGCGTGCTCGCCCAGCGTCAGGCTCAGTCCGACCTTGCGTTCGGAAGACTTCTTGTGCAGGGCCGCCTCCCACTGGTGGTCGCGGTTGCGATGCACGGCCATGCCGGGCTTCAGGCCGGTGAGCGCGCTCATCTGTTCGTTGGGGAAGACCCGCCACGACTGGCCCTCGTCCGACTCGCCCAGCTTTTGTGCGCGGTTGGCGAGGATACCGACCGGCGTGCGCTTGTGCATGAAGTTCAGGCCGTCGCCATTTGCCAGCGGAGCGTTCGCCAGCAGGTCGAAGTGGTCGGCGCCCAGACGGGTCACGGTGCCAAGTTCCACGCCCAGGTACTTGGGCGAGTCGAAGGCGCCGATGTCCGTTTGCCGGCCTTGTGCGAAGTAGTCGGTGTGGCCGCGGTTGAAATTCTTGTCCACGTCCGGGGTGAACAGGACGCGCGTGCGGCCGCTGGAAGCGCGCGCGAGTTCCGGGCGGCGCTCGAGGATCTCGTCCAGCAGCAGGCGGTAGTGGGCGGTGATGTTCTTCACGTAGCCCATGTCCTTGTAGCGCCCCTCGATCTTGAAGGAGCGGATGCCGGCATCCACCAGCGCTTCCATGTTGCGGCTCTGGTCGTTGTCCTTCATCGAGAGCAGGTGCTTCTCGTAGGCCACCACGCGGCCCTGGCCGTCGCTGAGCGTGTAGGGCAGGCGGCAGGCTTGCGAGCAGTCGCCCCGGTTCGCGCTGCGGCCGGTGTCGGCGTGCGAGATGTAGCACTGGCCGGAGAAGGCCACGCACAGCGCGCCGTGGATGAAGTATTCGAGCGGCGTGTCAACCTCGGCGCGGATCTTGCGGATCTGCTCCAGCGTCAGTTCGCGCGCGAGCACCAACTGGGAAAAGCCGACGTCGCCCAGGAAGCGCGCCTTCTCGACGGTGCGGATGTCGCACTGCGTACTGGCATGCAACTGGATCGGCGGCAGGTCCAGTTCCAGCAAACCCATGTCCTGGATGATCAGCGCGTCCACGCCCGCCTCGTAGAGCTGGCGGATCTGGGTGCGCGCCAGTTCCAGTTCGGCGTCGTGCATGATCGTGTTCATCGTCACGAAGATGCGCGCGCGGTAGCGATGCGCGAACTCCACCAGGGCGGCGATGTCCTCAAGGCTATTGCTCGCATTGTGGCGCGCACCAAAGGCGGGGCCGCCGATGTAGACCGCGTCGGCGCCATGCAGGATGGCCTCGCGGCCGATCTCGGCGGTCTTGGCCGGCGACAGCAGTTCAAGTTGATGGTCGAGCAATGACATGGTGGAGTCCCGAGCGAGCAAAGGCGGAAATTATAGCGAAATCAATACGTTATGTCATGGAGGGCGCGAAATCCCTGAAACTTTGCGCGCCCGCCACGTTGTAGCCGCTGGCGCGGCGGCGAGGTTGCCCGCCGATCGCGCGACATGCATATCCATTATTCGTTTCGCATCGGAGCGGGCCGGTACTAAAATCGCAGCTTATCCATTCTTCAAAGGTGACACCGATGCGTTCCTGGCTCCTTGCCCCCATTCTTGCCGCCGTCCTCGCAGCCGGTCCGGTCGCGGCCCAGCCCTTGCCCACCGTGGACCTGCCTCCGGAACTGGAGCGGGTCCTGCGCGACTACGAGACGGCCTGGGCCGCCAACGACGCCGATGGACTGGCCCGGCTTTTCACGCCGGACGGGCTTGCGCTGCCCAGCGGCCAGGCGCCCGCGCGCGGGACGGACAGCATCCGCAAGGCCTATTCGGGCGGCGGCGGCCAGCCGACCACGCTGCGGCCGGTGGAATACCGGATCTCGGGCGACATGGCCTACGTCGTCGGTGGATACGGTCCGGCGGGGAAAGGCGTTGACCAGGGCAAGTTCATCCTGGTACTGCGCAACATCGACGGGCGCTGGAAGATCGTGGCGGACATCGAAAACATGAATATGCGCATGGGGCCACCGCAACGCCCTGTGGGCAAGCCCAACCCTTGAGCGGTTTGGCGGGGCCATCGCGGCCCCGCCCCTTGAATCAGGTCCGCTCGGCGTGGTGCGGGGAGCTGGCCTCGGCATTGTCGCCGACGGCATGGAGCGCGGCCTCCGGCGTCTGGTTCGGGCCGCGCAGCCACACGAACAGCAGGGCCATCATGAACGGGCCGACGAACAATCCCATCACCCCCAGGGTCGAGACGCCGCCGAGCAGGCCGAAGAGCACGGCGAGGAAGGGCAGGTTGACCCGGTGGCCGATCAGTTTCGGACGCACGAACTTATCCACGAGGAACAGTTCGATCGCGCCCCAGAGGAACAGGCCGAGCGCCTCGCCCGAATGTCCCTGCGCCAGCAGCAGCAGCGACACCATCGTGAACGACAACGGCGCGCCGCCGGGAATGAGCGCCAGGTAGCCGGTGATCACGCCCAGCAGCACCGGCGCCGGGGCGCCTGCGATCGCGTAAGCCACGCCCAGCACCACACCTTCCAGCACCGCGACCGAGCACAGGCCGAGGGCCGTGCCGCGCACCGACAGCGGCAAGACCGAGCGCAGCATCGGATAGTGCGCCGGAAATAGCCGGGCACCCGCCTGGTCGACGTGCCGAACCACCGTCGGGCCATGCAGGTAGAACACGAACAGCGTCAGCATGGTCAGGAACAGATACAGGGCGTTGGCCAGGATGGTCGAACCCCAGGTGAGGGAGGCACCGGTCAGCTGGGGCATGAAGTCCCCGAGCGCGGTCCGGATCAGGTCGTTCAGGCCGCCTGGCATCGCCAGGTGCCGGTTCCACCACGCCGTGGCCGCGTCGGCGACCACTGGCAGGTTTGCGAGCCATTCCGGCACCGGCATGCCTGTCTCGTTGGCCTTGATCATCAGCTTTTGCATGCCGGCCAATTCGTGGCCGAGCGCGTTAAGCAGGAGTACGGAAGGACCAAAGAAGGTTGCGATCAGCAAGACCAGCAGGGCGGTCGCGCTGACGCCGCGCGGGAAGCCGCGCCTGACCATTTCGTTGTAGAGCGGCCAGGTAATGACGGCGAGCAGGCCAGCCCAGGCGATCGAGCCGAGGAAGTGCCGTAACAGCAGCGCCAGTGCGATGGCGAAGACCGCCGGCAGCGCGAATTGAGCGTAACGCATGCCGGTTCCTAGACAGGGATCGGGAGGGGGGATGGATTGGACGAGCCAGCCCCGCGCGACGGCGTTGTGACAGGCACGTCGGCCAGCACGACAGGTGCGGCCATGACAGCTAGATTGGTTCCAATGAAAAGCGCGATCCGTCTCAATTTTTCCTCTGTTCCATTCGGCCAGGACCAAAACATTCGGTTGGCCATCCAGTATCTGCCAACCCGACAGCATATACCGCCGGGCATGTTAGCAGAAGCGCAGTTTTCGGAACGATTCCTTCGCAAAAACAGAACTGGCTGCGTAGTGCCGGCGCGGTCATTCGGCCGCGACGTGGCGCGGTGGCGCTGCGCGCAGTGCCACCGGACCGGCAAACACGAAATGATACAGCCTTCGCCGACACCGCTCTATTAAGTATGGGCAAGAACGCGCTGGGCAAGAGGTGCCAGGTACGATTCCCGTACCCGCGCCCGGTCAGGCGGCTCTTCGATGGTCGGGACCGCGCAGGGTGCGGGCCGACTCCCACAAGGTGAACCCGAAAGCGGCAAGATGTGCCAAGCCGTCCACGATGCAGTAAGGACACCAGCCCTTTTCCTTGACCGGCATTTGATAGAAGACATAGCGCGCGGAGACGGCAGCCGCGGGTGCCGCGGCAAGCGTTGCCGCCAGCGGCGCCCAGGGTTGTTCGTCCCGGCGGGCCGATGTCCCAACGGTGGCAAGCGCAATGTTGAAGGCATGGCTGATGATGCTCAGGGGCGCATCCGGCATTCCCCATCCATAGGCGGTGTCCGACGAGTTGACTTTATCCGAGTCGAAACCGTCGAGTGGCGGATCGGGGAGATGGCGCACGGTACCGCTCTGGAACAGCGTAACGACGCCCATCGCCGCGATGCCGATCAGGGAAGTCCCGATTACCGCGCGCCGCAGCAAAATGCCGGGTTCGGGATCGTTCGTGCGCAGGTCGCGCCGCAGGTCGGCCGGCGGCTGCATGCGCAAGACATTCTTGCTTGCCTCTGCTAATTGCATTGTTACCTCCTTCGGTTGAGATCGGGTCACTTCTCTTGCTGGATCGTCCCTGGAGATGGAGAGTGCGAGCGCCTCTTGCGGACCTTGTAGTCAAGCAGACCATGCGCCCGGAGTGCTGTCAAGCGCGCTCGCGCCGGGGCGCGCGACGCAGGCACGGCAGGCTTGGTAGGATTTGGCGCATGGGCGAAGCTCCCCCGTTGTCCGGCCGATCCACCTTGCACAAGGCTCGCTATGCACACGCTGTCGATCGTCATACCCACCTGGAACGAAGCCGGCCTGATCGCAGACGCCGTTGCCTGCGCCTGGAGGGTAGGGGATGAAGTGATCGTCGTCGACGCGGACAGCCCGGACGGCACGGCTGCCATCGCCAGGGCGGCCGGGGCGCGAACCGTCTTTTCCGCGAAGGGGCGCGGCATGCAACTACATGCCGGTGCCTTGGCGGCGACCGGGGACGTCCTGTTATTCCTGCACGCCGATGCCCGCCTGCCGCCAGTTGCGAGGGGGGCGGTCTTCGAGCGTCTCGCCGATCCACGAGTCATCGGCGGTAACTTCCTCATCGAATTCCTGCCCGCCTCCTGGTTCACGCGCCTGCTCGCGCCGGCGAACGATATCCGCAGGCGGATCACCCGCCGTTATTACGGCGACTCGGGCATCTTCGTTCGTCGTGCCGCCTATGAGGCGCTCGGTGGTTTCCCGCCGGTTCCGCTGATGGAGGACTACGCCTTTTCCTCGCGCATGGAAAAAGCTGGCAGGTGCGCGTACATCCGCGACGTCCACGTACTTGCCAGCTCGCGGCGTTTCGCCGGCCGCGAACTGCGCACCGTACTGCTCTGGATGGCCTTGCAGACGCTGTACTGGCTCGGCGTGTCGGCGAGCACGATCTACAGGGCCTATCCGGATATCCGATCACGGGAACCCGGTCTCTTCCTTGACGCATGGCGCCGGCGCGGCGGCACGCGGCCTGCTGGCGGCTCGGTCGAGGCAGGCAAGGGAAGGGCGCGCGCATGAGGGTCTCGGGATGGGCACTGGCAATGGGCGGCGCGCTGATCGGTCTCGTCGTGATGGAACGCCTGCGTCCCCTGCGCAAGGACAAGCCGCAGCCCGACACCCGGCGGATTCCGCACAATCTCGCACTCGCGATGACGGCGGCGGCGGTGAGCCAGGTCTGCGAGCGCCCCTTGACGCTGCCGCTCGCCCGGTGGGTGGATCGCAGCGGCGCCGGCCTGCTACCGCGGCTCGGGCTGCCGCGTCCGCTGGAAACCGCGGTCGGTGTCGTGCTGCTCGACTACAGCCTGTATGCGTGGCATGTGCTGCTCCATCGCTCGCCACTGCTGTGGAACAGCCACCGCGTCCACCACAGCGACCTCGTGCTGGACACGTCGACGGCGCTACGCTTTCACGGGCTGGAATTCCTGTATTCCGTACCATGGCGTGCCGCCCAAGTCGCGCTGCTTGGCATCCGTCCGGAGACCCTCGCGATCTGGCAGCGGCTGACAGGCATCGAAGTGCTGTTTCATCACTCCAACCTACGCCTGCCAAAACGCATCGAGGATGCGTTGAGCTGGCTGGTCATGACACCTCGCCTGCACGGTATTCACCATTCGGTGGATCCGCAGGAGCGCGACTCGAATTATTCCAGCGGCCTGGCAATCTGGGATGTGCTGCACGGCACGCGCAAGACCGATGTTCCGCAGGAAGACGTCGAGATTGGAGTCGAGTCGCCACATTCGCCGCGCGAGCTGACGCTGATGCGCCTCATCACGCTGCCTTTCGCGGGTCGCGAAGCGCGTGTCCCCGCACTAGCGCTTGTCAGTCAGCTGAACAGGGCCTCGATGCCGTCGCGATAGCGGCGGCTTCCCTGTACTTCGCTGTCGTCCGCCAGCACGACCACGAAGTCGCCGCTGAACTGCGGCTGCAACTCCCGGACGTGGCAGGCGTTGACGATGCAGGAACGCGAGACGCGGATGAAGGCCTGCGGGTCCAGCCGTGTTTCCAGGCCGGTCAGCGTTTCGCGCAGCAGGTGCATGCGCTCACGCGTGTGCACCTCGATGTAGTTGCCGGTTGCCTCGAAGCGCATGACGTCGTCCACATCGACGAGAATCACGCGGCCGGCCTTCTTGATCGGCAGGCGGCGCACGTGGCGCCGGGCCTGGCCACCACCGAGCTCGCCCAGCACCGCCGCGATACGTGCGGCCAGGTCGTCCCGCCTGGCGGCAAACTGCGCCCTTGCCCTGGCCAGCGCGGCCCGGATGCGCTCCGGCTCGACCGGCTTGAGAAGGTAGTCGAGCGCATGGATCTCGAAGGCCCGCACCGCGTACTGGTCGTAAGCGGTGACGAAGATGGTGGGAGGCATATTGTCGGGGCCGACGGCCTCCACGACGTCGAAACCGTCGGCCTCCGGCATGGAGATATCGAGGAACACCAGGTCGGGCCGCAGCGTCGCGATGGCATCGATCGCCGTCAGGCCGTCGCCGCACTCGCCGACGACCTCGATGTCGGACTCGGCGTCCAGGTACTGCCGGATGCCGCGCCGCGCCAAGGCCTCGTCATCGACGATCAGGACACGGATGCGCATAGATCCTCCTGGAAGGGGAAGGCCAGCGACACCGCCGTGCCGCCGCCGGGATTGGCGCCGATGTCGAAGGCATGGCTGGCGCCGAACATTTGCTGCAGTCGCGCGCGCGTGTTGGACAGTCCGATGCCCCACTTGATGTCGGGGCCGATGCCCGCGCCGTCATCGGTCACCGCCAGGCGCAGCATGCCGCCCTCGGCGCACGCGCTGATGACGATGTGGCCCGGGCGGGCCCGGCGGGCCACGCCGTGGCGGATGGCGTTTTCCACCAGCGGCTGCAATACGAGGCTGGGCACGCGCGCCTGCAGCACGTCCGGAGCGGCGGCGACGTGGTAGGTCAGGCGGTCGGCGAAGCGGATCCGCTCGATCTCCAGGTAGCTGACGATGAAATCGAGTTCCTCGCGCAGCGTGACCTCGCGGTTGCCGTCGTTGTCCAGCACTTTGCGCAGCAGCCCGGAAAGCTGCTGCAGCATGTACCGGGCCGCCGCAGGGTCGTCGCCGATGAGCACGGCGATCGAGTTGAGCGTGTTGAACAGGAAGTGTGGCTGCAACTGCGACTTGAGCGCCAGCAGCCGCGCCTCGGCGAGCTGCGCCTCCAGCGAAAGGTGCCGTCGCTCCCGTTCACGGACCGCTTGTTGCAAGCGCAGGAACTGGACCGCGCAGGTCAGCACCCAGTACACCGCGAGACTGGGGAGGAAGGTCGTCGCCAGCAAACGCGAGAAGGTGGCGCTCCAGTCGGCACTGAAGCCCGGCGCGCCAACCAGCCTCGCCGCCGCCGCATAGAACGCGAGGTGAAACAGCACCGCGGCGGCGCTGGCCGCCGCGTGCACCGCCAGCGCACGCCAGAAGGTGCGCCGCTCGAAGGGCACGCGCGCGGCCAGCCGCAGGATGAGTGGCGTCAGGAGCGCCCAGGCGCCTGCCCATACCGACCAGGCGGCAAAGGCAATGCCCCAGGAAAGCTGCTGACCGCGCGCGGCGGCGGCGACGTGGGACTGGGTGGCGAACACCAGCGCGCACAGGACCCAGCCGGCCAGCGACCAGAGGAGGGGGCGGCGGCCGATGGCGAACTGGTCGTTGGACATTGCAATCAGAGGAAAAAAGGCGATGGGCGTGTCGATCTTACACTGCGCGCGGCAGGGCGTCCCGGTTTTGTATTGCAGAAGGGCACGCTCACCGCGTCTTCAACCACGTCTCGCCTCACTTGGCAGCCGGTTTCAGGACCGGCGCCGTCGATTTCGACAACAAGCCCAGCTGCCTCATGATGCCGATCGTGTCGCCGGAGGCCCATTCCTCGGCGATCTTGCCGTCCACGAAGCGGAACGTGGCCTGCCCGGTCACCTTGACGGACTTGCCGGTTGCGGGGAGGCCGTTACCGGTGCCGGTATTGGTGCCGGTCGCGGTCCAACGCACGGCGACCAGGTCTTTCTCGGCGAGGATCAGGTCTATGTTCATCTTGAGATCGGGGAAGGCCTGGCGCCAGCCCTTGGCCTCGGTCAAGCCGCGCTCGCGGGTGAAGGTGCCATTCCCGGCGTGGCCGATGAAGTCCTTGGTGTACGGGACGGTGAAGATGCCCTTGTTCAGGCCTTCCTCGTAGACGCGGCGGGCGAGCGACTTATTCCATTCCTGCTGGGGGCCTGCGACCGCGGCGCTGGTGGCGATGAAGCCGATGGCGAGGATGGCGGTGCGCAGGGCGGGCAAAACTTGGCTTTGCATGGTGGGTTCTCCGTATCAGGGGTGCGGTGTGCACCGGTGGCGCCATCGTAGGGCTGCGGGGCAGCGAGCCCGGCGCTTTTGTGACGAGTGGACGGCAAATCGTGACGAGTGGTGGAGAGCTTGGGACGGACGATATCGCCGGGTAGGGAGCGCTGGCCAAAGGACTTCGGCGCAGCGTACTGTCATGGCGATTGACGGCGCAGGAGCAGGGCGCCTCAGTGTGACCGCTTATGCGGGTTCGGACCTGCTCATCCTTCGTATGTGCTTGCGGTTCGAACTTGTGTAGCGTGCGGACCTTTGTGGCACTTCCGCGACGATTGCGGGAAGCAGCCTTTGAGGATGCGCGGGTCTTTCATAAAACTTCCTTCACTTAATCTTAAAAAAAGCTTAAGCCCGGTCCCTGGTAGTCTTTTCCGTTGTAACCCGAAGTAGACTTCCACGCACGCTGAAATGGCGGTCTACCAAGGACATTTCATGAAATCCCAGACATTGAATAGCGATCCGCTTGCCATGCTTGAACGCATGATGCTGATCCGCTGCTATGAAGAAAAACTGGCCGAGTTGCACGTCTCTACCGGACTTGCCGGCACCTGTACGGCGGTCGGACAGGAAGCGTCCGCAGTCGGCGTAGTACATGCGTTGAGCGCCGACGACTGCATCCTGACAAATCACCGTAGCGCGGGTCACTTGCTGGCACGCGGTGCGGATGCGGGCCGGATGATGGCCGAAGTCATGGGCCGTAGTACCGGCTATTGCAAGGGCAAGAGCGGCTCCTTGCACATCTCTGCAAAGTCGCTTGGCGTCATCCTGACGTCGACAATCGTGGGCGGCGAGCTGTCGCTTGCAACCGGCGTGGCACTGTCGAAGTCGATGCTCGACGAGCGGGGAATCGTCACCTGCTTCTTCGGCGATGGAGCGGCATGTGAAGGTTCTTTCCATGAGTCGCTGAACCTCGCAAGCGTGTGGAATCTCCCGATTCTCTACGTGTGTGAAAACAATCAGTGGCAAGCCTTTGTGCATCGTAGTGAGACGATGTCCGGCGATCATGTCAGCGCCTGGGCCAAGAATTACGGAATGGATAGCCGCACGGTGGATGGCAATGACGTTGAAGCTGTTTATGCGGCCACCGTCGAAGCGCTCGCGCGGATCCGGGAAACCGGAAAGCCGTACTTGCTCGAGACTTATACGTATCGCTTGCGCGGCCACTTCGAGCCGGACGATCAGTCGTACGTCAATCCCGAGGAACTTGCCGCATGGCGGCAGAAGGACCCGATCGAAACAATGCAGAAGCGCTTGGTGGCCAGCGGTGCGATATCGCCTTCCGAGATTGCCGCCATGGAGGAGCGCGTCAGGAAAACCATTGACGCGGCGGTGAATTTCGCCGCGAGCTCGCCTTTCCCGGACGCGACCGAACTGACGACCGATGTTTATGCATAAGGAGTAGTAGCATGCCTCAAATAACAGTGAATGAAGCGATTTCACAAGCGCTTGCCGAAGAGATGCGGCGCGACCCGCGCGTGCTGATGTTCGGCGAAGGTGTAGCGACCAAGCGGGCCGACCTGCTCAAGGAATTCGGCGACAAGCGTGTTCGCAATACACCACTAGCCGAAGGCATCATCGCCGGCACGGCGGCTGGAGCGGCAGCCACCGGCCTGCGTCCGGTAGTGGATCTATTGTTCGCCCCTTTCCTTTGCTATGCGATGGACGAGATCGTGAACAGCGCAGGAAAGCTACGGTATGTCTCCGGCGGGCAGTTCGAGTTTCCAATGGTTGTGCTCGCCATGACTGGTGGTGGCTGGGGTGTCGGTGCCCAGCATAATCACAACCTTGAAGCGTGGTTTGTACACAGCCCAGGTCTCAAGGTTGTCATGCCTTCCAATGCAAGCGACTTCAAGGGACTGCTCAAGGCGGCGATCCGCGACAATAATCCAGTGCTGTTCTTTGCCGACATGCCGCTGGGTTATGTACCAGGAGAGGTGCCGGAGGACGAACACGTTGTTCCTCTGGGTAAAGCGGCGCTACGCCGCCAGGGCGACGATGTCACCATCATTTCGTACGCGAAGACCGTGAATACATGCATGGAGGCGGCGCAAGTGTTGGCAGCGGAGGGAATCGAGTCGGATGTGATCGACCTGCGCACGCTCAAGCCGCTCGATGAAGACGCCATTTTGCGTTCGGTGCGCAAGACTGGCCGGGTCATGGTCGTGCATGAAGCCAGCCGTATGTGTGGTGTGGGCGCCGAGGTGGCGGCGATCGTTGCAGAGCACGCGTTCGATCGCCTCAAAGCCCCAATCGTGCGGCTTACCGGCCCGGACGCTCCCGTAGCGGCAAGCTATCCGCTTGAACAGGCGTTCATCCCGCAGAAAGAAGGCATCGTCGCCGCGGCGCGCACATTGATGGGCACGTCGAATGCCGTAGCTGCGGCTGAAACCGCAGAGGTGTAGCAGGTGTCGAGCCGCACGGGGTGCGGCTCGATTTGGCCTTGCTTGAAGTTCCGCAATTGACTGTGATGCATTGGGGTGGCCGTGGCGATCTTTTAGGCCGCATAATCTATATTATGTTAAATGCGGTTTGTTCTTGTTGTTCGGCTTCCGGCACATCCCGACAAGGCGTTCGAAGCAAGCGCCGCTTTTCTCGCCTCCGGTACTACCCTGCCTCACGGCAGTAAAGAAGGAACAAGCGCCTGTAAGTCAGGAGCCACGCACTCATTCGTCTTGCTGCCCGGTCCCGCTTCTCACACCTGATCTGCGGTACCGGCAAAACATGCAGCTGCTTTTTCCAGGCAAGGGCGCCGCTGAATGGCTGCACTGGGCAGCGCCTATGGGTTCTTGTCCTGCGCAGCGTGCGCCACCCGGGTCGTGAGCGGCGTACTGCGCAGTGGCGCGTGAATCGGGAATCTCTGGGCGGTTGGCGTGGTTCATGACAGCGTCCTCTGCAAGTGGCAGGATCGACTGTAAGGATTCCCACAGTGGCAAAGTCAAGCAGGATCGTTCGCCGGTCGCCAGCCACCCTACATGTCGATGGACAGGTACGCCGATGCCACCCTGCCCGGGACGATGTCGTAGGCCCCGGCACCGCGCAGTTCGACGCCATAGGTGTCGAACACATTGCTGAGCGCCACGCGCAAGGTCGCCGGCTGGTCGTTCAGCAAGAAGCGATAGCGTCCGTTCAAGCCGACAAGGGTGCGCTCGGGTATGGACACACGGTTGTCAACGGTAGCCGTCAGCTTGCCGCTATGCGAGGCGGTCATGCCAAGGGATAGTTGCTCGATCCATGGCGTGCGCCAGTCCAGGTTGACCTCGGCACTCCGTTCCGGCAGGCCGACGGGCAACTTGCCGACGCGGCCAAGCCTGACTCCTTCGCCGGTCGCCTGCGGGCGCGCCAGCACCGCCCCGGCGACCAGGTCCAGCCGGGGCGTCAGGCGCCCTGCCAGGGACATCTCGATTCCGCGATTCCGCAGATCCCCCAACAGCGTGAAGCGTTTAGCCGCGTCGAAGTTGAAGTAGGGTTTGCGCACATCGAACACGGCGGCCACCAGCTTCAGATCCGGAGTCAAGGCGTAGCGCATGCCGACGTCCACCTGCGATGTCCGGATAGCTGGCAACAACTCGTTGCGATTCAGCGCGTTTTCCGGCGCGGACCCGCTTTCCTCCAGGCCCCGGGTGAGCCCCGCGAACAGCGCGAACGCCGGGCTGATGTGCGCCGCCGCCGCCACGTTGTAGAGCCAGGGGCCATCCTTGGCGCGTGCCACCGGCTTGCCGGGCTTCATGAGTTGCTTGCGGTAGTCGGTCTTCTGGATGCTCATGCCCAGTTCGCCCACGCCGCGCCAGCGCCCTTCGTAGGCCAAGCCGCCCGTCCACTGGCGGGTGCGGTCGCGTGTCTGTTCGCCGAACGCGTACTCCGGTTCCCCCGCCAGGAAAGGCGTGTCGATCGTGGTCGGCCCGAAGTCGAGCCTTTGCGAGCCGTCGTAACGCCGCTCGCGATCCCGGGCGCGCACGCTAAGGTGCACAGTGTGCAGCCGTTCGCCCTCGACCAGTTCGCGGGTGGCGCGAAGTTCGCCGCTGGTGGAGGCGTTCTTCCCGGCGGGGTCGACGATCAGTACCCTTTTCGCCCGTCCGTCCGGGCGCACGTCGGTGAGCAGGTGCGAGAAATTGCGCCGGTCCTCCTGCATCGAGCGGAAGGCGCCGGCACGGAGCGTCCAGCCGGCGTCCACACGCCAGGTCGCCAATGCGCCGTAGTTGGTGGAACTGCCCCGGTAGTCGGCCCAATGCGGTCCGTGGAAACGACGGCGTTCGATTCGCGGAGGAAGCACGCCATCGCGCGTCTGGTAGGTGGGCCCCTTCTCGTCATCGTAGCCCTCGGAGCGGTGCCAGAACGGTACAAGTTCCACGTCGGCGCTCGGCGTCCAGCGCGCGGTCACCGCGACGTTCCGGTAGCGGGCGTTGGTGCCGTTGGGGTATTCGGTATTGGTGATCGCGGTGCCCAGCCCGAGACTCAGTTCGCGCTCAGCAAGGGGCAGCTCGGCGTCGGCCTCGATGAAGGCGCCCCCGTTGCTGTCGCCTCCGGTCTGCACCGCGAGTTTGCGCGTGTCGCCCGGCTTGCGGAAGCTGTAGTCGACGATGCCGGTCGGCGCCGGGAACGGATAGCCCAGCCCGGAGATGCCGACCCGGATGTTCGACGCACGCCGGATCCGCGACGAAGGCGCCCACACCTGGTCGAAGTACATGCCCTCGATGCGCGCATTACCGGCAGCGACAGGCGAAAAGCCGCGCACGCTGCCGGCGCTGTACAGGCCGATGGTCTCGCGGCCGACGCTGGTGCCGAAGGCGTCGGCGGCCTGCCGCACGGCGTTCTCGTCTGCCCGCCCTGCTCCGTCGGCCGGCCGCGTGACCTCGGGTGGTGAAACGGCCTGCGCAAGGGACGGGGCGAAGACGAAGGCCGCGACCAGGGCGGCGGCCGGATTCAGGCGAATGTGGGGATTGTCGTGGCGCACTTGAGCTTGTGGATGTTGTAAGGCAGCCACATTCTAGCCTGATGAGAGTGCATTCTCAATATTGACAGGGCATTCTTCCGGCGCACAGCCACGGGACCGATCAGCATGGCAGTCCTGGGTTCGGCACAATCGATGACGGAAAGTACGCCGGTCGCCCGAGGAGGTAACCCTGCGCCGCGTCCACCCCAAGGGACTTGAGGACCGCCAACTCATGCTCATTCTCGACACCTTCAGCCACGACCATGCACCCGGTTTCTTTAGCAAAAGTGATCAGTCCCATGGCAAGTGCACGGCGTCCCTGGTCGAGGTCGATGTCACGGATCAGGCTTTGATCGAGTTTGATAATATCCGGATGTAACTGCAGGATGTGGCGGAAGCTGGCGTAGCCGGAGCCGGCATCGTCAATTGCAAGCTTGAGACCGGCCCCGCGCAGCGATGCAAGGGCTGCGATAAGGGCTTCATATTCTTCGACCGGTGCATGTTCGGTCAATTCCAGCACCAACCGTTCCGGGGAGGCACCGGCAAGAGTCCGTTCAAGCGCTCCGTCCAGGATCGTGCAGGGCGACGCGTTCAACGATAGATAGGTGTGAGGCCCAAGCCGCTCGATTCCGTCGATGGCGTTCCGAACAGCGAGTAGTTCCAACTCCGCACCCTTCGAGACAGTGTGGGCATCTTCAAACCATTTGTCCGGGGCGCGAGCCGGTTCGGCGAGGAAGCGCGCGAGCGCCTCGAAGCCCACCGTCACATCTGTCGACAGGTCGACGATCGGCTGGTACGCAATGTGTATCCGCTGCCTCGCGATCACATCGGCGAGGCGGTCCAACGATGCTTCGAATTCACGCTCAGCGAACACACGCTGCTCCAGCATACCCGCGATGAGCCCGGCGAACTGTCGCATCGCCGTGGCATCCGCTTCGCGCAGCGTCGATAGCGGGCTGCGGCTGTAGCAGCAGAATGTGCCGAATATCGATCCATCCGACAGCCGGATGGGAACACCGAGGTGCGCACGGATCTCCATCGCCTCGGTTACCTTCAACGCTTTCAGGATAGGGTAGATATGACTGTCGTCCACGATGGAGGGGATTTCCCCGCTGACGACATATTGGCAGTAGCTTTCTTTCAGGGGATCTGAATCCCCGACCTTGATCGGGACGTTCTTGTCACGCGCCGCGATATGACGAAAGATCCGCCGGTCGTGCTTGAACTCAGTGATAAAGGCGACGTCCATGCCCAGGCAAAAGCGGGCAAGGCCGACCGCCGAACGAACGAGTTCGTCCAGCGGAGCCGCCGGTGGCTGGTAATGTGTTCCCACTTTCATAGCTGACCTTTCCTCTGTCGCCCGGTGTTGTCGCGTTCTTGACAATCGAAGAGCATGAAGCGAAGTTCCGCGTTCCTGGCGGGCACGGACATGAAACTAATGCGAGGCCTGGCCAATGGTACGCGCCTCGGCGCGATGCCGCCGCTTGCGCCACCTCCATGCGACCCATCCGTAGGCGAGCGCGTTCACGAACAGGACGATGATCGCCAGCGCGACTTGCGTGTCAGGGGTGAGTCCATTCGGATAGATCAGGCGTAGAAGGTAATGTTCGACAAAGTCGCCCTGATAGCCGGCCAGGCCCGCCCGGGCACGGAGTTCATTCTCGACGTAGGTAAGCGGGCATCCGGTCCCCGTCAGCTCGACGTAGACACCCCAGCCGAAGACCGGCAAATGTATCCAGAGCACCCAACGGCGCCATGCAACCGCGATGCCGCCGAACAGGACGAACAGGATGAAGGCCAGGTGCAGCACGAGTACCGCACTCGCCCCGATACCGTATAGCATGTCGATTCCTCCCGACACATCCCCATCCCGTGGTGCCGGCACTCGATCCGGTCACGCCAAACGCGTCAGGACGTCGCGCCCGCCATACGGCGGCACTCGTCAGCACAGCGGTGGCACGCCGCGGCGCAGTCCTTGCAGTGCCGCGCTTCGTGCTTGGCGCACTCGTCTCCGCACGTCTGGCATATCTCCGCGCACAGGCGGCAAAGGGCCGTTGCATTCTCGCTGCCCCGGGCCATGAAGGACGCCGCCAGACGGCAAATCTGGGCGCAGTCCATGTCAAGGGCAATGCAGCGGGCCATCGCCTTGACGTCGTCTTCCTGCAGGCAAGCGGCGGAGCAGAAGTCGCATGCGTCTGCGCAGGCATTGCAGGCCTGGATGCAGGCCGCGTACTGTTGCTGTGTCATGGTTCCTCCCCGATGTTCAGTTGAGCCTGCCTTGACCTGGGTTGGTGTGGAAACCGCCTGGTCCAAGATCCGGCAGCACCGTGCTCCGTCCGACTCTAGCATGGCTCCCATTGGTCATGCCGCGCGCTCGCGCCTAGTTTCCCGCTTGCAGGCAATGCACACCCGCGTTCAACTCGGCTTCCCACGCCCGGATCAGCTCGCGGTAGGCAATCCCGACCGGCCGCACGTTCCGGTCGAGGTCGAACAGGCCGAAACGGTTGATGTTGTGGTTCCGTTCGGCCAGCAGGCTGTCCCAGTCCATTTGATCGATCAGACTGTACCAGGTGAAGCCGATGATCGGCACCCCGTCCTGCCGGAGCCTGAGCAGGTTCGCCCACTGTTGTTCCAGCCACTTGGGGCCGTCCTTTTCGCCGCCGCCAACGTCCCGGTTGTTGGTCTCCGTGTGCATGACGGGAAGACGGTAGCGGTCATAGTACTGCTTGGTGATGACGTAGTAGCCGAACATTTCGCACATGTAGGTCTGGCCATCGGGATAGACCACATGTTCATTCGTGGCGTAGTAGTCATTTCCCATGATGCAGACCGACTTGACGTTACGGTTCAGGAAGAAGTGGTACTCATCCCGTGTCATCCCGTTATCCAGCAGGTACTCGTACATGGTGGCGCAGATGTCGGACCCGTAGTTCAGGTCCAGCGCCAGGAAGCGCAGCAGGTTCAGGTGGGACGCAAGGTGCGTCGCTTCCGGCGACACCGGATGGAAGTACTCGGACGATTCGCTCTGTACGAACTTCGCTCGCGGCTGCCGTTTCACGATCGCTTCCGTCGCGAGGATGTTCGCCTTGACCAGATGCTTGGTGGCCGTGACGAAGGCGCGGTCGGACTTGAGCCGCTCGTTCCAGAGGCCTGCCAGCGCGGAGAACTTTGCCGTGACATAGATCTCGTTAACCGGCGTGTAGAACTCGACCCAGGGGTAGCGCTCGGCGAACGCATCGGCGTATTCTGCGAAGAACTTGGGAAACTCGGGATTCTGGAAGTTCCCGATCCAGTCTGGCACCCCGAAGTGGCACAGGTCGACGATGGGCGTGATGCCGAGCCGGTGCATCTCCCCGAACACGAGGTCCGAGAACTCCCAGTCGTAGCGCCCAGGACCCACGTGGGCGCGGTAGTATGGCGCACCGTAGCGCAGCACCCTGATGCCGAGGAACTCGAGCAGTTGCAGGTCCGTGCGCCAGTGCTCGTAATGCCCCGTCAAATCCAGCTGGTCGACGCGGTGCGACTGCCCATCGGGCAAGGCAATGACCGGATAGCTGTTTTCGATTCCGGTCGCGAACAAGAAGTCGCGCATCTCCACCTCCCCTTTCGGGCCGCGAAGCCCGCCAGCGCCCCGCCCCGGCCACAGGTCCTTTGCCGCGCGGAAGGCCCGTTGCCGATACGATCGGGACAAAGACCGATGATAGACCGCCTCGCGATACATGGCGCGCAATCGGGCCGGAAATCGACCTGCGCGCAACGCGGCAAGGCCGCTGGAAGGCGCGGCGCGCCGGTCCGCGGGCTTATACTCGGACCGGCAGCATTTCGCCAAAAGGGTAGCCACCGCTGTTCGGAGACGACGATCATGAACAAGCCGAGACGACACATCGCCCACGACGCGCATCCGCGCGATGAAACCGCATGGCAAGGCAGCGCGCGCCACGCCTACCCCGAAGCCTACGTGGAGAACGCGGGCGCCGATCTGCTGCTCCAGGACTGGATCGGCCGCTTCACCGGGCATGTATCGCCGGCGACGCTCGGCCTCGCATGGCAGGACTGGGCCAGCCACATGCTGCTGTCACCGGAAAAGCAGTTCGACCTGGTGCTCCAGGGACAATCCGCGGTGTGGAAATGGCTGCAGTACGGCTGGGGCGGCGCGCCGGCGGGCCGCCCCGGCCCCGTGCAGCCGCTTCCCCAGGACAAGCGCTTCGTGGATCCGGAGTGGCAACAATGGCCATACAACCTGATCAGCCAGGGGTTCCTGTTGCAGCAGCAATGGTGGCACAGGGCGACGACCAGTGTGCGCGGGATGTCCTCCCACCACACCGACGTCGTCATGTTCGTCGCCCGCCAATTACTCGATAGCGTGGCGCCGTCGAACTTCATCTTCACGAACCCCGTGGTGCAACGGACGACCATCGAGCAATACGGGCTCAACCTCCTGGCCGGGGCGATGCGCGCGGCCGGCGACGGCTGGCGCGCATTGTCCGGGGAGGTGGCCCCGAACCGGTTCCGCCCCGGCCACGAGGTGGCGGCCACGCCCGGGGTCGTCGTCATGCGCAACCACCTCGTGGAACTGCTGCGCTACGACCCGGTGACGCCGACCGTGCACTCGGTGCCCCTGCTGATCGTGCCGGCATGGATCATGAAGTACTACATCCTCGACCTGTCGCCGGAAAACTCGCTGGTGCGCTATCTCGTCGAGCAGGGTCATACCGTGTACATGATCTCGTGGAAGAATCCGCAGGAGGCCGACCGCGGGCTGGGCATGGACGACTACCTCCGGCTCGGGGTGATGGACGCGATCGATGCGGTGGCCAGCGACAGCGGCGCGGCGCGGATCAACGCATGTGGCTATTGCCTCGGGGGTACGCTGCTGTCGATCGCCGCTGCCGCCATGGCCCGCGACGGCGACACCCGCCTTAACAGCCTGACCCTGCTGGCTGCGCAGGTCGATTTCACCGAGCCGGGCGAACTTTCCCTGTTCATCGACGAGAGTGAAGTGGCCTTCCTCGAAGCGACGATGTGGCACCAGGGTTACCTCGACACACGGCAGATGGCGGGCGCCTTCCAGTTGCTGCGCTCGAACGACCTGATCTGGTCCCGCAGCTTGCACCAGTACCTGCTAAACCGGCCGGACAAGTCCAGCGACCTCATGTCGTGGAATGCGGACGCGACCCGAATGCCCTTCCGCATGCATTCGGAATACCTGCGCAGCTTCTTCCTGCGCAACGAACTGGCCAATGCGAGGTACGAGGTCGGCGACGCGCCGGTGGCCTTGACCGACATCGAAGTGCCGATCTTCGCGGTCGCCACGCTGGCCGACCACGTTGCGCCCTGGCGTTCCGTCTACAAGGTAGGGCTGCTGACAGATGCGGAGATGACCTTCCTGCTCACCACCAAGGGCCACAATTCCGGAATCGTATCGCCGCCCGGGGCGCCGTGGCGCAGCTATCAGGTGAGCACCCGCCCGCCCGACGCGCCCTACATCGACCCCGACCGGTGGGCGACCGAGACGCCGTCCACCGAAGGAAGCTGGTGGGAGGCCTGGAACGATTGGCTGCTCCGGCGCTCGGGTCCCCGGCGCACGCCGCCGGCCTCACCCGGCCGCTTCGGCCCCGCACCGGGCAACTACGTGCAGCAAAGCTGAGTGGGGGCGCCCCACGGCAAGCACGCAGGCCTTGCAGCTATGGGATCTTTGATCTGCATCAATCATTTTTTTAATCTTTTGGCACACACTATGTGCCAGTCGATGGCGGATCGCGTCTGCAGGCCAGCGCGATACGCCGATTCCATGCCCTTTCAACCGGAGTGCACGCATGTACAGGCGCATCCTGCTTCCTACCGACGGCTCCCCTGCGTCCCACCGGGCCGTGCTCGCGGGAGTCGGGCTGGCCCGCTCGATCGGCGCCGAGCTTGTCGGTATGACGGCCATGGCGGACCTGAAGACCCTGAGCCCCGATATGGCGACAGCGGAACAGCTGCGGCGAGAGTACGAGGCGTCCAGCCGCGCGAACGCGCAGCGCAGGCTCGACGAGGTGGCGAGCGCCGCCCGTGCGGCAGGCGTCGCCTGCAAGTGCGATCTGGTCAACGCCGACAACCCCTACGAGGCGATCATCGCGTCAGCCAATGCGAACGGCTGCGACCTGATCGTGATGGCCTCGCACGGGCGGCATGGCTTCAAAGGCTTGCTGCTCGGTAGCGAGACGCAGAAAGTCCTGGTTCATAGCAACATCCCGGTGATGGTGCACCGTGACAGGGAAATGCTGGCCGAACAATGATCCCAACCATACTTCACCTCCCGCCCTGCCCGCCCGGCGGGCGCGCGTTCAACCCGGTTCTTCCGACATGCCCCGTAAAGTCGCACACATGACCCCATATGCCGCAATGGCCTACCGCACCCACACCGTGGTCCGCGCGATGCATCACCAGCGCAAACTCCTTCTCGGCGCGGTGCAAGCCGTAGCGAACGCGAGCGACGAAGCATTCGCCGACGCGTTCGGCCGACTCGTCCCGCAGATCGAGGCCAACTTCGCCCAGGAAGAAACACTCATGGAGAGCGTTGGCTATGCCGGCTTGCACGCACAGCGCCAGGACAATGCCCTGCTCCTGAGTGCCCTTCACCATGCCGAGTCGCGCGTGACGGCAGGTGAACTCGACCTGGGCCGGCAGGTGGTCGCGACCCTGCCGGATCTACTGTCCCTGCATCGCTTCAGCGGCACCCTTGCGCTGACCGGGACCGGCCTGCGCAAGGGCCGGCAACGCGGCCGGATCGCGCCACCGCGCCCCGCGCGCCACGGGCACCGCGGGCTGTCCCGATATCGCCCTGTCGGCTGATTCACCGGTCAAGCACCGAGACACTTGCTGGAGCCTCAATGAGCTACAAGACCATCCTTGTCCATGTCGACCAGTCGCGCCACGCCGACCGGCGCTACGAAATCGCCCTCGAGCTGGCCCGCCTGCACGGCGCATACCTGGTCGGCGCGGCACCCACCGGGATCTCGCGCTTCATGTTTCCAAGTGGCTATCACGTCAAGCCCGGCACGCTCGAGGCGAGTTATCTGGAACCGCTGCACAGCGGAGCGGAGCGGGCGCTCGGACAATTCGCCGAGGCGGCCAGGGATGCCAACCTGCCGTTCCAGCCCCGCCTCGTCAACGACCTGGCGGACGAAGCCCTGGCATTGCTCGCGCGCTACAGCGACCTCGTGATCCTGAGCCGGGAAGACCCTGCGGAAGCGCTCGCGGCCACGCCGGACCGCACGCCCGAGTACGTGGCGCTGACCTGCGCCCGCCCCATCCTGCTGGTTCCGCCTGGGGCCCGGGTCATGCCGCCCTGGAAACGAGTCCTGCTCGCCTGGAACGGAAGCAAGGAAGCCTCCGCGGCCGTGCGCGCCGCGATTCCGCTGATGCAGGGCGCCTCGTCCGTGCAGGCGGTTTCGTTCTGCAAGCCAGGCGAAGACGGCGGCTTCTGCGAACAGGACCAGGCCGACCTGACCGCCTACCTCGGGCGTCATGGCGTGGACCTCGATTTCGTCCGTTGCGAGCGCGACATCGAGGATGGACGCGCCCTGCTCGCGGTCGCTGCCGATGGCGGCTACGACCTGCTGGTGGCCGGTTGCTATGGCCACTCCCAGTTCCGCGAGCTTTTCCTGGGCGGCGTCACGCGCACGCTCTTGCGCGAAGCCACGCTGCCGGTGCTGCTGGCGCGCTAGGCGCAGGCACCGGGAGGTCCGCTCCCGTCCGCGTTTCAGGCGCCGCGGCGGCCCAGCTCGGCCAGTTGCGCGGCGAGCCCTGCCACCCTGCCCTCGTCGAGCGAGCCGACCGCCCCGATGACGGTGGAGCGCACGGGCTTGATGCCGACGAACTGAAGGATGTTGCGCCGCAGGAGCTTGAGGCTGTGCGCCCCGAAAACGAAGCGGTAGGCGAGCGCCGGCATTCCCATTGTCACCACGATCCGCGCCGTGCGCCCCCGGAGGGCCTTGACCGCGAACGGGTTCCTGTCCTGGCCATGGAAGGCGAAGCCGGGACGGAATGCCTGCTCCAGAAATGCCTTGAGCAGCGCGGGCATGTCGCCCAGCCAGAGCGGGAAGATGAACACCAGGTGCTGTGCCCATTCAATGTCGCGCTGGGCCTCCGCAAGCGCCGCCGGCAGTTGCCCATGCTCCCATTCGCCCTGGCTGTGCAGGAGGGGGAAATCGAGGCCGGCCAGGTCCACCCGGCGCAGCTCGTGGGAGGCTGAGCGGGCGCCGTCGGCGTAGGCGCGCTCCAGTTGCCGGCACAAACGTTTGGTGTCCGGATCGGGATGCGCCTGGATGATCAGAATCCGCTTGTTCATATCGATGGGCTAGTCGTGCTGCGCGACAAGCATAGCGCCAAGCGCTGCGGAAGCACTTCGTTTTATTGCGAATTTTTGATCTCGATCAAAGATTGCCCCCCCTGCCCCTGCATGATAATAGTTGCAACGCGATGGCAATCGCTCCAGACGACCGCTTTCTCGTCCTTGCCGGCGCTGTCGCTGTGCGCAGCCCGGATCACGGTCGTGCCGTCTTGGACGAGGATGCCAGCCCCGCCCCTTCGCGGCCGTCGCTATTCGCCCCTGTTGGGGCATTTTTAGGAGGTAACATGTACAGGAAAATCCTTGTTCCGACCGATGGCTCACCAGTATCCGAGGCCGCGGTAGAGGCAGCAGTGGCACTCTGCCGTGCCGATGGCAGCGAGTTGCTGGTCTTGTCGGTGGGCCAACCCAGGGCGCACGTTCCGTCGGTCGAAGGGGCGATGGTCTCGGACTTCAGCACCGAGTCCGAGCAATTGCTGGACGAGGCGAACGACAACGTCCAGCGCGCCGCGAAGATGGCGGCCGCTGCCAGCGTGCGCTGCACGACCCGTACCGCGGTTGCGCACTCTCCTGACAAGGAGATACTGGAGACAGCGGCGCGCGAGCACTGCGACCTGATACTCATGGGCTCGCACGGCCGGCGCGGCCTGAGCAGGCTCCTCGCCGGCAGCGTGGCGCAGAACGTCCTTGCCTACGCGCAAGTGCCGGTCATGATCCTGCGGCCCGCCCCGCAGAGCATGGAGATGAGCAATCCCTGATGCTGCCAGCGGCGCTGGATGGGGCAGCGGCAGGACGGTCCGGTCCGGGCGGGTTCTTTCCGCCCGACGACTGACGCGCTATCGCCGGTTCGTGTAACATGGCCTGGTTCAACGCAAGGAGACACCACATGTTCGTTCGCCGCCTCTCTCATCTTGTCGCCGCCGCAATGCTCTCGCTGCCGCTCGCGGCCAGCGCCGCCCAACCCGTCGTCGAGGTCTACAAGACCGAGTACTGCGGTTGCTGCAAGGAGTGGGTGAAGCACCTCGAAGCCAACGGCTTCACCGTGAAGGCCCACAACGTCGCCAACCCCTCCGATTACCGCGAGAAGTTCGGCATCCCCGCCGCCTACGGCTCCTGCCACAGCGCGAAGGTCCAGGGCTATGCGCTGGAAGGCCACGTGCCGGCAAGCGACATCAAGCGCCTGCTAGCGACGAAGCCGAAGGCGACAGGCCTGGCCGTCCCGGCAATGCCGATGGGCTCTCCCGGCATGGAGGGGCCACGCAAGGACCCTTACGACGTCCTCCTCGTCAAGGAAGGCGGCAAGGTGTCCGTCTACAAGCACTACGAGTAAGCCGCACGGCCATCCTGGCGTGCCGCCTGTGCGCGCCGCTCCTCCCAGGTTCCTCGTTCAAGCTCGCGCGCCGGCTTTCCCGGCGCGCGCATAATTGGCGCATGAACCAGAGCGGGGGAAGGCGATGAGCAAGCAGCAGACGACGCAGTCCGGCGTGCCGGGCAAGGCCGGCGACCACGAGCCGGCGCTCGGCATCGGCGGGCGTACCAGCGGGCAGCAGGGCTCCAGTCCCAGCCATGAAACACAGCAGGAAACCGGCGGCAGTGGCGGTGACGGACTGACGCGCAACCAGTCTGGCGAGACCGTCAACGCACCGGCCGGCAGGCCGGCCGGCGAACCCGCGCCCGAGGCGCAAGACAGCGCGATGACCCGTCAAGGGCCGGGCTTCCAGGATACCCGCGGCGACCAGGCCGGCGGCACCGGAACGGGCCTGGGAACACCCGAGACCGGTGGCAACCAGTCGCCCGAGGATCTCGAACGGGGCAAGTGAGCGGACCGCCGCCTCGCGCCCTCTTCGGTTGACCTACATCGAGATCTTCCCGTGGTCGGAGTCGACGTCCGGCCGGGAACCGGTGAAGGCGGCCTTTGCCATTGCAAACATCCGCACCATCTTGCTGTCGTTCGAATCCCAGTACTCGGCCGCATGCGGCGACACCCGCACCAGCACCACGTGCTCGTCCGCCGGTCCTGCGGGGAACCATGCCTGCACCATCGTGTTCCACATCCCCCGGATGCGGTCACGATCCACCACCCGCTCGGCGCTCCCGCTGATCGAGACGTACTGGCTGTCGTCCGGCTGGGCGAAGCTGACGTTGACTTCCGGGTTGTCGGCGATGCACTTCCACAGGTCGGTCAGGGTCGAGGTGTAGAACCACAAGGCGCCGTGCTCGTCGACCTGCTGGTTGGTCATCGGCTGACTGGCCAGGTGGCCGTGTTCGTCGACGAAGGTGAACATGGCGAAACGCAGCGGGCGGATCTTGTCCGCCAGTTCGGCGGCGTGGGCGGAAATATCATAGGCTGACATGGGTGCTCCTCTCGGTTGGTTCACCGAGCATGCTACGTCAGGTGCCCCTTCCGCTCCGTGCGCAGGCGAACCTAGCGGGGCCGGAGCCGCGCCGCCGCCTGGGCCGCATGGGTCCCCTCTTTCGATTGGCCGGCAGGCGCCTGGCCGCGTCCCTCCTGCGGAGGCAGTCCCGCCGCCCACGCCACACGTCGTTTGACAGGCCTCAATGGAAAAAAGGAGTGGCGGAAATCCTTCGCGGGGGCGCCCTATAATTGTCGTTCGCCCGGTGCCGCCAGTCGCCACGCTGCCCGGGCCGCCTCCCCAGTCCGTGCAACATTCCCCTCGCCGGAGCCGAACATGGTCGGATCAACAGAACAAGCCCGCCTGGTCGCCCACGTGGTCAGCCAGCTCGACGGCGGCGGATCCGCCGGCGGGCTGCTCAACCTCATCCGGCACCTGCCGCCGGATCGTTACCGGCACGCGATCGTCTGCCTGCATGACCCGGACGTCGATGCATCCCGCCTGGGCGATCGCCAGGTACAGATCATCAACCTGCGGACCCGCTCGAGCGCAGCGCCGGGACTGCGCCTGGTCGGCGCCTTGCGGCGCCTGCGTCCCGACGTCGTCCACACGCGTAACCTGGCGGGGTTGCCGGGCCAGCTCGCCGCCGCGCTCGCCGGCGTGCGCATACGGGTGCACGGCGAGTACGGCCGGGACGACGCCTGCGCCGCGGGCTACCGCCAGGATCTCCTTCGGCGCGCGGCGCGTCCGCTGGTCAGTCACTTCGTCGCCGTCAGCGCGGAGCTGGAACGATGGCTGATCGAGCGTATCGGCGCCGAGCCGGCCCGGATCTCCCAGATCTCCAACGGCGTCGATAGCGTGCAGTTCCATCCCCGCCTCGGCCCCCCGGCAGCGGTGGGCCCGGACGGCTTCATGCGCGACGACGCCTTCGTGATCGGCAGCGTCGGCCGCATGGATGACGCAAACAACCACACCACCCTGGTCGAGGCCTTCCTGCGCCTGATCGCCTCCCCGCATCCCGCGCACCAGCGCCTGCGGCTGCTGATCGTCGGCAGCGGTCCCATGCGCGCCGAGTGCCTGGCGATGCTCGACCGGGCGGGCGCCGCCAAGCGCGCATGGCTGCCCGGGAACCGCGCCGACATTCCCCAACTGCTGCGCGCGATGGACCTGTTCGTGCTGCCCTCGCTGGCGGAAGGCAGCGCGAACGCGGTCCTGGAAGCGATGGCGACCGGCCTGCCCGTCGTGGCCACGAACGTGGGCGGAAACGGCGAGCTCGTGCAACCGGGCTTTACCGGCATCCTGGTGCCGCCGATGGCGCCCGACCTGCTGGCGGCGGCGATCTCCGACTACTGCCGCATTCCCGAGATCGGCGCAAGGCACGGCGCCCGCGCCCGCAGCCAGGTCATCGCGCGCCATAGCCTGCAGGCGATGGCGCGCGGCTACCTCGCCGTCTACGACGCGTTAAGCGCCCGCCAGGCTCCGGCCGCCCAACGCTAGGTGCCTGCGCAGCCGACGAGCTTTTGCCGAGGGGGCCTAGTTCCGCACTGCCAGCAAGTCCGCGTACATGCCGGCCAGCACGGCCGCCGCACCGTGCCAGCTCCAGCCGGCGGCCAACCCGCGCAGCGCGCAAGGAGCGGGGGCGCGCGTCAGGAGCGACGCCACGGCCGCGCGCCATGCGGCGCCGTCCCCAGCATCGTCCACGACGCGGACAGCCCACTCCGGCAAGCTGCCGTCGTGCCCGTCGTCCGCCGTCACCACCGGCGTTCCAGCCGCCAACGCCGCGCGCA
>FWWL01000730.1_pt1 | contig 87614 bp, 69 predicted proteins | sample 2228331 | NCBI WGS metagenome assembly FWWL01 (sample SAMEA103939775, study PRJEB20133) | metagenome | reverse complement strand
GATATATTAGATGGATATATAGCAAGAAAAATGAATGCCACTAGTAGATTAGGTGCAAAGCTGGATTCTATAGCCGACTTAATCATGGTGGGAGTATTGATAGGCATTTTCTATACGGTTATTGATCCGACCGTTCAAATCCTAGTCTGGTTGGTTGCAATTGCAATTGTGAGGTTTGTATCTGTAATCTTTGTCTTTATTAAATATAAAACCTTCGGGATACTTCATACCTATGCAAATAAGGTAACCGGCCTTGTATTATTTCTATCTCCGGTACTGCTGGTTATCTTACCAAAGGATATTGTATTATTCGGAATTTGCTTCGTAGCAAGTATCTCAGCGGTTGAAGAATTAATAATTCATCTGACATCTAAGGAACTTCAAATTAATAAGAAGAGTATATTTGAGAGAATATTAAAGGTCAATCTGTTCTGTAAGTATGCGCTTAAAATAATAAAGATAAAATAAACCACTATGGGTATAAAAGCTCTCATAGTGGTTTTTGATGAGAAAACGCATGTGGTTTACTCTGACGTTTTTGTCAGTGAGAATACAAATTCCGAGCCAACTCCATCAGTACTGATTACATTGATATTCTCGTTATGAGCTTGGATGATTTCCTTAGTAATGGAAAGTCCGAGACCGGTACCTTTTTTATCCTTACCGCGGGAAGCATCGGTCTTATAAAACCGTTCCCATATTTTCTTGATGGAATCTTTGGGGATACCAATCCCGTAATCCTTAACGGAGACAAATATCTTATCTCCTTTCTCCTCGGTTGATACCTTAATCTTAGAGTTATTGTGACTGAACTTGATCGCATTATCAATTAGATTATAGAGTACCTGCTGTATCTTGCCCATATCGGCATCTACGAAGATTGTTTTTGAGGAGAATACCAGATTCAGTGTAATCTTCTTCTCTCGACAGGCATTTTCAAAGCTTTCTGCGGTCTTCTTGATAATGTTGTTGATATCAAAGGAGGTTATATCAAGGATCACGCCCTTATTCTCGAAGCGGTTCAGCTCTAGCAGGCTGGAGGTCAGTTTAGTAAGACGTTCCGCTTCGAACAGGATAATATTTAGATATTTATCCTGCATCTCATGAGGTATCGTCCCGTCCTTAATTGCTTCCGCAAAGCCCTTGATAGAGGTCAGCGGGGATCTGAAGTCATGGGAGATGTTTGCTACAAACTTCTTCTGGTAGTCGTCTAGCTTACTTATCTCACCAGCCATATAGGAAATGGCGGACCCCATATTCTGATACTCACTGAGTCCTTTCATAGATAGAGCATAATTATAATTTCCTGAACTGTATTCGATAGCCGCCTTCGTCAATTTCTTAAGAGGAATCACGGTAATATAATAGATATACAGGAACAGAAGGAATAACATTGGGAGGAATAATAAAAAGCAGATATTAATTACATCATAATATTCCTGTGCTTCATTCAGGATACTATTTTGTGAGGTATGAAGAACAATATATCCTCTGGTGTTAAAATCAATGGTCACAGTTCTAACGAGACTCATCATTGGTTCTATAAATATTCCCGGATAATAATTGTTTTCTGAAAAATTATATTCTAAAAAGTATGGATCGACAGCATTAATATTCTTACCCTCAGCATTTCCCGGAGTAGAGGAATCAATGATGATGGTACCATCGGTATTAACAATCCAGATTCGAATTCCCAGATAAGTGTCTATGGACTTGAAGGATTTCATGTATCCCATGTTTAGATTGGTGTCAAAGTAGCTATCATAATATTCTGCCTCTATCAGATCAGCTTCCCTTGATAAAGCGTCTTTTTTATCGTCCTTCAGACGCGTCTCCAGAATGCTGACGCCATATTTATTCAGTAGAAAGAATATTATGACACCAGCAAACAGATAACATATGATTAGCCTAGACCACAAGGTTTTCTTCATGAAAACACCATCCTTCTACTTTCTGCCGCCCTTTGCCTCGAATTTATAACCAATACCCCATACGGTTGCCAGGCTCCAATCGGTATGATCCTTAATTTTTTCCCGGAGTCGTTTGATATGAACATCCACGGTACGGGTATCCCCAAAATATTCATAGCCCCAGATATGATCTAGGAGCTGCTCTCTGGTAAATACCTGATTCGGGTTGGAAGCCAGGAAATATAACAATTCAAGCTCCTTCGGAGGCATTTCTATATTCTCACCATAGTACTGAACGGAGTAATTGCTTAGGTTAATGATTAAATCAGGATAAGCAACATAGGTTCCGCTAGGGGTAGGAGGGAGATCGGGTTCCTCTTTGGTTTCCGGGTGGAAGCGACGGAGTACGGCGCGGACTCTAGCGACAAGTTCTTTAGAATCGAAAGGTTTAATCATATAGTCATCTGCACCTAATTCCAAGCCGAGTACCTTATCGAATATTTCACCCTTCGCGGATAACATGATAATTGGAATAGATGAGGTTTTGCGCAACTCACGGCATACTTCATAACCATCGATGCCGGGTAGCATTAAGTCAAGAAGAACTAAGTTTGGCTGGTAAGCTGCAAATTGCTTAATGGCGGCTTCGCCATCGTTGACGATTAAGGTATCAAAGCACTCCTTCGTCAGATACAGGGAGATTAACTCTGCAATATTAACATCATCATCTACGATGAGTATTTTTTGTTTGGCTATCATGATATACTCCTTTCCTTTTCACTATTCCATTATTTAAACTCTACAATCGTAACTCCATGGTCGCCTTCTCCAAAGCCACCAACACGATAGGATTTCACATACTTTAATTTCTTGAGGTGTGAATGGACTGCATTCTTCAAAGCTCCGGTTCCTCTGCCATGAATGACAGTCACCTGTGGTAAATGCGCTAGATAAGCATCATCAAGATATTTATCCAGATCGGATAACGCTTCATCTACTGTCTTGCCGATCAGGTTGATATCCGGGTGGATTGTAGCTGATTTGGACATCTTAATCTTTCCACTCTGGGTTTTATTAAAGCCCGGTGTAGAGATGATTTCTTCATCCAACAGTTCAATATCCTTGAGGTTCACTTGGGAACGGAGGATACCCATCTGAACAAATAAATCACCTTTTGCATTAGGAAGAGTGCTTATAGTTCCTTTTAAACCAAGGCTGATTACATTTACGGAATCACCAACTCTTAATTTTTTAGATGTGGTGGTTGGCTTGTTCTGTTTCTGCTGACGTTTGGCAAAGACGGATTCACTGTCGCTTAAACGTTCACGTAGGGAATTACGCTCTGACTCCATATCTTTAATATTGCCGCCTTCCAGAAGCCATTTGTTATAACGGCGGATACTTTGGTCAGCGAAGTCCTTCGCTTCGTTCAATATCTTGCCAGCCTGCTCTTTTGCATCATCTAGCATCCGTTCACGGCTAGCATCAAGTGATTCATTCTTTTTGGCGAGGTTTTTCTTGAGCTGTTCAATTTCTGCCTTATATCTGGCAATTTCATTCTGTTCCTTCTCAATGGAGAGACGGCTGGATTCGAGGTCGCTGATAACATCCTCAAAGCTCTTATCCTTCGTTCCGATCCGCTCCCTAGCATCCTCGATAATATAATCTGGAAGACCAAGCTTGGAGGAGATGGCAAAGGCGTTACTCTTACCGGGGATGCCGATTAATAAGCGGTAGGTCGGACGGAGAGTCTCAACATTGAACTCACAGGAGGCGTTGGTTACACCTTCCGTGGATAGAGCATAGATCTTCAGCTCACTATAATGAGTTGTGGCCATGGTTCTGATGTTTCTTCTATGAAGGGAAGATAGAATGGACATGGCAAGAGCAGCACCCTCCGTGGGGTCAGTGCCTGCACCCAGCTCATCGAATAACACGAGAGAATTATCGTCTGCTTTATCAAGAAATCTAACAATATTGGTCATATGAGAGGAGAAGGTACTGAGACTCTGCTCAATGCTCTGCTCATCACCGATATCTGCATATACTTCTTCAAATACAGCAAGTTCTGAACCGTCAAAGGCAGGAATATGAAGTCCGGCCTGTCCCATTAAGGACAACAGACCAACTGTTTTTAAGGAAACGGTCTTGCCACCGGTATTCGGGCCGGTTATGATCAGCATGGTAAAGTCTTTGCCCAGCATAATATCGATAGGAACTACCTTCTTCGGATCTATCAGAGGATGGCGTCCCTTCTTGATATTTAAGTTACCTTTTTTGTTGAACATGGGTTCAGAACCCTTCATCTGTTTGGATAAAGAAGCTCTTGCAAAGATGAAGTCCAATTCAGATAAGGTATGAAAATCATAATCCAGGCTTTCGGTATGTTCTGCAGCCTGATTACTTAATTCAGTAAGAACCTTCTCGATTTCCTCCTGCTCCTTAATAGCCAATTCCTTTAATTCATTGTTCAAACGGACAATCGCCATGGGTTCAACGAAGAGGGTAGATCCGGTGGAAGACTGGTCATGAATCATACCCTGGAATTGATTCTTGAATTCTGAACGAACTGGCAGACAATAACGGCCGTTTCTCATGGTGATAAGATTGTCCTGCAGCATAGTTCTTGAAGAATTGAGGATGGAGGAGAGCTCGCTGTGAATCTTATCATTTGCATTGCGAATAGCTCTACGCACGGACTTGAGCGCCGGACTTGCATCGTCTGCAATCTCTTCCTCAGAAATAATACATCGCTTAATCTCATTATTCAGAGTGGTAAGCGGTTCAAGGTTTGAAAAGTATTCAGTGAGTGAATCTTCAGCCTGCTCTCCGGAGTCTTTACCGGTATAACCGCCATAAGCCTTCAAACGTAGAGTTGCATCAAGGTCTGAACTGATGTGAAGCAATTCGGATGCACTTAATGAAGACCCAATCTTCAAGCGTATTACTGACGGACGGATATCGTGGATTCCTCCAAAGGATACGCTTCCTCGGCGTAAGTTTCTAGAAAGTGCATCGGTGGTTTCTCTCTGCAGCTTTCGGATGGCTTCTATATCCGAGGAGGGAAGCAGGTTAGCACATAGCTCCTTGCCAAAGCTTGTACCTGCAAGTGAGCTTAATTTATCGATTATTTTATTATATTCCAGTGTTCTTAATGCTTTTTCGTTCATTACGATCTGTGCCTTTCCGGGATGTGATGCTTAACTTTGATTAAAAATCCCTATGTTACATTGTGTATATGCTACTTCTATTTTACCTTAAGTTGTAAAAAAATAAAACATATTTATTATAAATTCAAGAAGGATACATAAAGGACTAAACAGATAGACATGATATTATCGATTTTGATTGCAAGAATAAGGCAAGTTTGTTATAATCTAATTGATAACCATTATCAATTACCAAAAAATGCAATAATAATATATGTAACGTGGTATCATCTTTTCTTAAAAGGAGGAAACAAGATGAGTGATATGATAACAGTAGAAGCAATTATTAATAAAGAAATAGAAAAAGTCTGGAATTATTATAATACTCCGGAACACGTAATAAAATGGAACGCAGCATCAGAGGATTGGTATACACCAAGTGCTATCAATGACTTCAGGGTTAATGGTTCCTTCACATATCGTATGGAAGCGAGAGATGGAAGCGAAGGATTTGACTTTTCAGGGGTCTATGATGAAATAGTTGATAGTAGTTTGATTAAGTATTCAATGGAAGACGGAAGACGTGTAGAAATTGTATTCAAAGAGGAAAATCAGAAAACAGTCGTAACCGTAAGCTTCGATCCGGAGACTGTCTATCCCCCGGAATTTCAAAAGGAAGGTTGGCAGAGCATATTGAATAACTTTAAGAAATATGTCGAGAGTTAATAATGTTAATAAGTAATCATAAGGAGAAGCTATCGATAAGATTTTCGAAATAATAAAGAAACAGTAAAAATATTTATACTATAAAAATAATGGAGGTAATCTTATGCAAAAAATTGTACCGCATTTATGGTTCGATAAGGAAGCTGTTGAAGCAACGAAATGGTATGTGAGTCTGTTTGAAAATTCTTGTATTAATAGCACTTACGTATTGACAGACACACCTTCAGGTGATGTAGATGTTGTAGATTTCCAACTGGCTAATCTAAGGTTTCAAGCAATCAGTGCAGGACCGTATTTTACCTTGAACCCTTCTATCTCGTTAATGGTAGCATGTAGTACTGCTGAAGAAGTTGACCGGCTTTATTCGCATTTGTCGGAAGGGTGTATGGAGCTTATGCCACTCGGCGAATATCCTTTCAGCAAGCGATTTGTGTGGCTCCGGGACCGCTACGGATTAAACTGGCAGTTATTCCTGGTTGAAGATATATCGGAGCATCTAAGAATAAGACCAACATTATTATTTGCCGGTGATGTATGTGGACGAGCAGAGGAGGCGATGGACTTCTACCAATCAGTATTTGAAGAATCAAGTAAAGGGTACATTAACCACTATACACCCGAAGAAGCTGCAGATAAAAGAGCGAAGATTAACTATGCAGAATTAAACATCCCCGGAATGCAGCTAATCATGATGGATCATGGTTTTGGTGGAGAAGAAGGTTTTAACGAAGCATTTTCTTTCATGGTTTTTTGCGAGAACCAGGAAGAGATAGATTACTATTGGGGGAAGCTTTCCTATGTACCTGAAGCAGAAGCCTGCGGATGGTTGAAAGACCAGTTCGGGGTATCCTGGCAGATTGTGCCCACCGATATGGATGATATTATGAGCAGAAGTTCAGAGGAAGAAATGAAACGTTATCAAGAAGCCTTTATGAAAATGAAAAAGTTTGATTTGGCAGAACTTGAGATAGCCCGTTTGGGATAATAATAATCGAAAGAAAGATAAAGTTTAAACATAAGGTATAGCATAAGGTATAACGCAAGGTATAACACAATGTATAACGCAAAGTAGAAACATAGACGTGCACTCCTGATCATAGGAACGCACGTCTATGTTTTTAGAATTTATAATGTTTCTCACTTTGATTATCATCAGATAGCTTTGATTTTAATGATAATAATGTAAGAAAATATTACAATTAGCGGATAAAGGTGGTAATATATGGACTAACAAGAATATTTGTTGGTGTATGATGTGAAATGGGTGTGAGGGAATGATTCGACACAGAATGGGTAAAGCTATTTCCTTAATCCATTAATCGGCAAATTTATACAAGTATTACGGTTGTTTTGCGGTATTTTGTAATAAGACCAGCCCTTTGTTTACAAATAATTCATAATATGTTCATATATGCATGTTAAAATAGGTTTTACGCATCACTAAAACTTAGATAATAATCCGTTCCATAAGGAGAATATAAATGTCTGGGAATGAAATAAAGGACAATAGTAACTTCGAATTTATCAAAGAGCAAGTGATTGAGAAAAAACGCAGGAAATTGCGGAAACGCCTCATGCCTTTTTTAATGACAATCTTTTTGGCAATCCTGTTTGGACTGATCGCTGCGTTCACCTTTGTGGTTGCCGAACCAAAACTAAATAAATTCTTAAATAGAGAAGAGGAGACGAAGGAACCGGTCTCCTTTCCTACACTTACGCCGGAAGCTGAGGTAACCTCCATACCAGTGGAGGATATCGAGGGACAGGGGAATACAGAAGGCGATGAGGGCAATGAAGGTGAGACTTCGGAGAATGTAACGGAAGCTGAGCCAACACCGACCCCTGTTATTGTTGAACAAACAATTGATGCAACACTGAAGGATTATATTGCAATATATGATGAGATGAGACAATTGACCTATGAGACCAACAAATCCTTGGTTGAGGTGGCTAGCACTTTTACTGTGACAGACTGGCTGTTTAATACCTCTGCAGAGGAGACAGTATTCACAACCGTTCTTATCGTTGCCAGCAACTCCGCTGAATATCTGATTATGGTAAGCTTAGATCGTATACAGGATGCAAAGAGTATCAGAATTAGATTCTCTGATTCAGCTTATGTGGATGCAGTACCTCTGGATTATGAGTCGGAGATTAATATTGCGCTCCTTTCTGTTACAATAGCGGACATCCCTCAGATCTACCGGGCAGCACTTCAGGTAGCGGATCTTGGTGAATCCAATACAATTTCCGTAGGCACACCTGTTATGGCCTTAGGGAATCCCAATGGTTACATAGATTCTATGGAAGTTGGAATTGTGACAAGCAGGGGTAGTTACGCTAATATTACGGATAATAGGATGGAATTATTCAATACTGACATGGAGTTTAACAATAAAAGTGATGGTGTCATCGTAAACATGAAGGGAAGAATTATTGGATGGATAACCAGGACCGTTAAAGAAAAAAATAATTCGGATGTAAGTACAGTTATGGGAATTAGTAAACTTATTCCGCTTATTTATCAGATGGGTTACCAACAGCCTCGGGTTTATTTTGGAATCATAGTTGATGATATGACAACCGATGTAAAGAATGCCCATAAGATAACCAGCGGCATCTATGTTAGTGAGGTTCAGGCGGATTCACCTGCATTTAATGCAGGAATAAAGAATGGTGACATAATTCTGGATATCGATGACCAACCTATTCTGAATACCAATTATTTCTACAATATAATATCTTCCTACAAGCCTGATAATGAGGTAGTTGTAAAACTTCAAAGAACAACAGGTGCAACACAGAAAGAAGTATTCGTAACTGTAACCTTAACAGAGAAGATGAAATAAGATAACTAAAATGTTGTAAGCTGATACCACTACAGTCTGGATGGAAGGTATCGCTTACAACATTTTTAATTATCGAATAAGGATATAAAAATTATTTTATACTTTATATATCTGAAGACGTAGGGTATAATGTACACGAGAAGTAGATTAGTCCAAGGAAAACAAAATGGTTCCCACGCTTGCATGCGCAGCATTCAAGTTACTAATCTGCGTTAATCAAGATGCTGCCAACAGATTAGAAAGGTTAAATAAAATGAGATTTATTCAAGATTTAAGAGAGAATGATTTTATTAAAAATGAGATATATTTATGCAAGTCAAAACAGGTGCTGACAGGTAAGAGCGGTAAGAATTATGTATCTTTGATTCTGCAGGATAAGACAGGAACGATTGATGCTAAGATCTGGGATTTTGGTAGTGAAATAGAACAGTACGAGACAATGGATTTCGTACATATCGATGCCAGAGTTAATAGTTTCCAGGATACTCCACAATTGAATGTAAGTAAGATTTATAAAGCGCGCGAAGGGGAATACTATCCCGAGGATTTTTTTCCGGTAACCAGCAAGAATGTTGAAACCATGCACCGGGAGATTAAGGATTTTATTGCTTCCATCAAGGAGTCGAATCTGAGAACGCTGGCGGAAGACTTCTTTGTTAACAATCCGGATTTTATCAAGAGTTTCAAAAACCATTCTGCTGCGAAGGCAGTACATCATAGCTTCGTCGGAGGACTGCTAGAGCATACCTTAAGCGTAGTGAAACTCTGCGATTATTATTCGACAAGCTATCCGGTGTTGAATAGGGACATGCTGATTACTGCAGCGCTGTTTCATGACATTGGCAAGATGCAGGAGCTTTCTTCCTTCCCGGAGAATGATTATACCGAAGACGGCCAATTGTTAGGCCATATCTTCATAGGTGCTAATATCGTGAACAATCATGTAAAGAAGATGAATAAGTTCCCTGTAAAATTAGTAAACGAGCTGGTTCACTGTATTCTGGCTCACCATGGGGAGCTAGAATATGGCTCACCGAAGAAACCCGCGACTGCAGAGGCGATGGCATTGCATTTTGCAGATAATACGGATGCAAAGATGCAGACGATGACGGAACTTCTTGCTTCAGGGGATCAGAAATCAGAGTGGATGGGCTACCAAAGATTATTCGAATCTAATATTAAGCGTAGTACGAAGAGCAAAGAGTAATAACTTTAGGTAAGTGATGAGGTGTAAGCAATGCTTAAGAAGAATGATCAGGTTGAAATAACAATAGAAGATATCGGCTCCGAAGGGGAAGGTATCGGCAGATATGAGGGCTATACACTGTTTGTCAAGGATACCGTGATGGGTGACCGGGCGTTGGTTCAGGTCATGAAAACCGGTAAAACCTATGGCTATGCAAGACTTGTGAAGCTTATTGCCCCCTCTGAGTACCGTGTAGAACCCAGATGCCCAATTGCAGCAAAATGCGGTGGCTGCCAGATCATGCATGTAGATTATGCAAAGCAGCTGGAGTATAAGGAAAATAAGGTGAGAAGCTGTCTGACCAGAATTGGTGGTTTCACGGAGGTTAATATGGAACCCATCAATGGAATGGAAGAGCCATATTATTACCGAAACAAATCCCAATTTCCCGTAGGTCGTAATAAAGATGGAAGCATCGCTATCGGCTTCTATGCAGGTCGTACCCATTCCATCATTGATACGAAGCACTGTTATATCGGAGCGAAAGTAAATGAAGATATTCTTACCTTTATGCGCTCCTTTATTGAGAAGCATGGAATAGAACCCTATGAGGAAGAAAGCCACAAGGGATTACTTCGTCATATTTTAATCAGAGTTGGTTATAGAACCGGTGAAATCATGGTGTGTCTGGTATTGAATGGAACAACATTTCCACATAGAGAAGAATTAATTCAAGGGCTGCTTGAGATAAAAGGCATGAAGAGTATCTGTTTGAATGTGAATAAGGAAAGGACGAATGTAATCCTTGGAGAGAAGATAATCCCTCTGTGGGGGGAGCCTTATATCACAGATAACATTGGTTCAGTGCAATATAGAATATCTCCACTATCCTTCTATCAGGTGAACCCGGTTCAGACCAAGAAGTTATACGATATTGCTTTGGATTATGCAGATTTGAACGGTGATGAAATCGTATGGGATCTGTATTGTGGTATAGGAACCATATCTCTGTTCCTTGCCGAGAAAGCGAAAAAGGTATACGGAGTAGAGATTATTCCTCAAGCGATTGAAGATGCTAGGACAAATGCCAAGTTGAATAATATAACGAATGCTGAATTCTTCGTTGGGGCAGCAGAAGAGGTTCTTCCTAAGAAGTATAAGGAAGATAATATCCAAGCGGATGTCATCGTCGTAGATCCACCACGAAAGGGCTGTGAGCAGAGTCTGCTGGACACCATAATTGTTATGGCACCGAAGAGAGTGGTGTATGTATCCTGTGATCCGGCGACACTAGCGAGAGACTTAAAATATCTTTGCGATAAGGATTATAAACTAGAAAAGATAAGAGTTGTTGATCAGTTTAGTCACAGCGTGCACGTGGAGACAGTGGTGTTGCTAGTTAGAAAGTAAGACTGATTATGTATTAAGTAGAACAACGATAGGGAATTGTTTGGGACAACATATCCAAAATGGAGGTTTTATGATATTAACAGATAAGATTGATAAATTTAATAATGACTTTAAAGGTAAAGAAGTATACAATTGTGAATCTTTAAAATCAATGACATTAGCAATCGATAATTATGGAGCATTCTTATGTTGTTCTTCAACAGTTTCAATAATCAACGGAGGTTTGCCAAAGGTGTTTTCATGGGATGAAAATGCATGCAAATTAAATAAAGAGCTATATATTGAAAGATATATAGATTATTTCTATAATCTGCAAAAAACAGGAGCATTCTGTAAAGGATGCACCAGCCTCAAAACAGAAGAGTTCAATAATTTTATAAAGTATGAGTCATTCAAATTTTCAGTTGTTAATAACGCTTATTTTCATCGTTGTAATGTTAGATGTATATATTGTGATGCATTATTTGAGCGAAATGAAAATGATGTGTCTTTTATTTTAGATAATTTCTTTGAAGAAGATACAATTGATGAAGAAACTCATATTATACATGCCTATGGAGAACCCACTATACATAAAAACTTTTCTAAATACATCAAGCAAGCATTAAAGTTAAATGCATACAATGATATTTACTCAAGCGGATTATTATTTAATGATGAGATTTATGCAGGTCTGTTATCAAATAAAACAATGCTAAATATTAGCATTGATTCTGGTACGCCTGAAACCTATAAAAAAATAAAAGGTATCGATGGATTTAAAACCGTATGTGAAAATATAAAAAGATATTGTGAAACAGGTGGGAATGTTCAGATAAAATATATTGTCTTTTCATACAACTCTTCAAGGGAAGATATTGATGGATTTATAAATATGTGTATCGAATCCAATGTTAAAAATGTTGTTATTTCTGCTGAAATTCAAGCATCGATATATAGAAATCAGAAAATAGCATGGAGCTTTGGTGAAAATGAAGTAAACGCCTGCATTTATTTATTAAACGCTTGCAAAGCAAACAATATTAATTTTTTCCTTATAAAAACCCTGTTTCAAAAAGAAGATCTACGCAAAATAATAATCTCGCAGTATGATGAGCTTTTTAATGATAAACAATATAACAACTGGAAATATTGTATTTTTGGTGCAGGTAAAAAAGGAATGGAATTATATGAGAACACTACTATTATAGGCTTAGAAATTGAGTGTTTTTGCGATAATGAAAAGATATCTCTTGCTACTGAATACGATATACCTTGTATTTCGGTTGAACAAGCAGTCAAAATTAAAGATATAAAAATTTTAATTCCATACGGCAGGTATTCTAATGAAATGAAAGAACAATTGTGTAAACTTGGTTTTAATAATTATCTTGAAATCATGTAAGTGAGAATAAACATAAATACGATATGGAGAAAATATATTAAATGAACTTAAATTAAGGATATGAGGGTACAAAATATCATGTCCTTTTTTGTTGTATAAAATACAAAAGGTTACTTGTTGTGAGTACTAGGGAAGAGAGTGCTTCATTTACTGGAACTTACACTCCTCGTTCAAAAAGCTATAATTAATTCCGCCAGTTGGTATAAAACACATGGTCGGAGGACCGGAATCATGAGAAACTTAAAGTTTCCGGAACAGGAGGACGCACTATCATGACCAGTGGAAGAAAAACCACATTTGAGGAACGTTTTTAATATTAATGATATTTAATACATAAAGAGATTTTCGTGATATAATTAAAAAATGATTCAACTAATGTAAAGATGCTTATGAGGTTGCTTGTTGAAGTTCGTACTAGTTAAGTAGAGCTGACCTAGTATATAGTTATGAGTGAAAGGAAAAACATTTAAAATGAAAAACGTACTATTAAAGCATAAATTGTTGCGTACCCTTTTAGATTTGCGAGGCAATCCCCGTGCTTGTGTTTATACGGAGCCCATGTGGGGACTTTCCATGAATCTGTGTCTGCCTTATGCAAGTGTATATATGCTTACCTTCGGCATGAATGATGTACAGGTGGGAATCGTAACTTCAATTTATCTATTTTCTCAGATGATTTTTGCATTTTTATCCGGGGCAATTGTTGATAAAATGGGTCGAAGAAAAAGTACTTTGATATTTGATTTTCTAGCTTGGAGTCTCCCTTGCCTCATTTGGGCATTCAGCCAGGGCTTTTGGTTCTTTGTCGTAGCAGCATTGCTTAACGGAATGATGAAGATAACCACAGTATCTTGGGATTGTCTGCTGATAGAGGATGCGCCGAAAGATAAAATAACCCATATATATTCTTGGGTCATGATTTCAGGTAATCTATCCGCACTTTTCGCACCGATATCCTCGATTCTGGTATCTAACCTAACGCTTATACCGGCGATACGAATACTCTACATCAATGCTTTTATTATTATGACTGCAAAGCTATTAATATTATATAAGTTTTCGACAGAAACAGGTGTAGGGAAAATTAGACGTGAAGCAACCCACAACATGTCATGGCGTGAGATATTGTTCGGATACAGAAGTGCATTACGCAAGTTATTAGACTCTCGAGGCACTAAATTTGCATTAGTCATCAGTATCTTAGTGGAGATCGTAGCTATGATTGGTATGACCTTCTGGCAGATAATTGCGTCCCGCCGCATCGGCATCCCGTATACATTGTTGCCCATCTTTCCGATGGTGAGAAGCATACTATCCATTATTCTATTCTTTACAGTAATATCACATATCAAGCAAACGAAGTTGAAATGGCCACTATATGGAGGCTTATGCAGTTCCATAATTAGTTGCATATTGTTGATTTCAGTGACAAATGTTGGTGTGTGGGGGTATATAATATTATCGGTTTCTTTAGTTTTTGAAGCAATGGGTGTAGCTGTTCTGAGCACGCTTAGAGAATCCTTAGTCGCAATTCATGTCGACCCTGCAGAGCGCTCAGGAATTATGGCGTTGCTTCACACTATGGTAATGTTGATAAGCGTACCATTTGGATACATAGGTGGGTTACTTAGTGATATTTCAAGAATATTACCCTTTGTCCTGAGTATTGCATTGTTACTTTTGGGGATTCTGGCAACAGCCTTGTTTTATCGTGCTTCTACCAATAAATAAACTAGATATAATAGTTGGCACGTCACAACGCTTGCAGTCTGACTAAAGCGGCTTTGTGGCTGGAATACTCTATGGAGATGGTGTCGCTGATATGTCTATTAATAATAAATAATTAATATAAAAGAACTGCGCTCCTAACTATGGAGCACAGTTCTCTTGCTGTACCTGAAAGAGATTTTAAGAAGGTATGTTTTGCATTATTCTTGCATAGGATTTAAGAAATGGTTCAGGGGATATAAAGTGAAAGAAAACGACCATTATCAAAATGAATTATTTTATATAAGTAGTAATATTCAATATTATAAGCAAATGATGTCAATAAGTTCAGATCATCAAATAAGAATGTTTTACGAAAATTTACTGAATAGTGAGATAAGACAGTTTAATGAGAGCCAATGGTATTATATGGAAACAATTAGTTTGAGAAATCAGGAGAATGAAACTATTCAATTAGAACAAAGAGAATTCACCCGGGAAGAATTAGCTGAGTATGATGGCTCTGGCGGACAACCCGCTTATGTCGCAGTAAATGGCATTGTTTATGACGTTAGTTTAGAAGCAACGTGGGGAGGAAGCACCCATTTTAACCTATATGCAGGAAAAGATTTGACAGCGCAGTTTAACGGATGTCATGAAGGAAATATAGAGGTTTTAAGATATTTACCTCAAGTAGGAATATACAGGAATAGTATGGAGGGTGGGCTATGATAACGATAGGTCCCTGCCAGGTGATGGATTCAAAGAAAACCACTGCTAGAAGTATTGTACAATTAGCTATAAAGGATTTTAATAATAACAGTAAAGATAGAATAAATTTGATCTGGTTAGAAGCCACAGGTTGCTCAGGAAATATAATTTCCCTATTAAACGCAGAAAATCCTGATGTCATGTATTTGTTACAGAAAATGGTAACCTTAAAATACAATAATAGTCTAATGGCTGCTGAGGGGGAAAAAGCATTCGAACAGTTTTTGGATACGTTGGATACAGACTTTATCCTAGTGGTGGAAGGGGCAGTATCGACTAAGGATTATGGTATGTATAATATTATTGCACGTTATCAAGGAAAGGCTATTACGGCAATGGAAGCTGTAAAATTAGCCGGAGAGAAAGCAAAATATGTACTGGCAGTAGGAACTTGTGCCTCCTATGGAGGAATATCAGCCGCAAGGCCAAATCCTTCAAATAGTATAAGTGTAGCGCAATTTATAAATAGGGAAGTCATTAAAGTACCTGGTTGTCCAAGTCATCCAGACTGGGTGATTGGAACAATTGCATATCTTATTACCTTTGGAAATCTAGATTTGGATTCACAAAGTAGGCCTTCCATGTTTTATAGTATTACGATTCATGATCATTGTCCCAGAAGATCATATTTTGACAAAGGCATTTTTGCAACGAAGCTAGGCGACCTGGAATGTATGTTTAAACTGGGCTGTCGAGGACCTGTCACCAGAACGGATTGTCCTGTAAGACAGTGGAACGGCTACGTAAATTGGCCAATTGGAGTAAATACACCTTGCATTGGATGTGCCGGGGAAAGGTTTCCTGATGGTATGGAGCCCTTTGTAAGGTTTAATTAATGTTTTGGAGGAGAATATGGGAAGCAAGATTACAATCAACCCAATTACTCGCATTAGTGGATTTTTAGAAATTGAAGTGAAGGTAGAACATAACCTAATAATCGATGCGAAAAGCAGCGGCATGTTGTTTCGAGGGTTTGAAAAAATGCTAAGGGGAAGGCCTCCTTTGGATGCAATTTACTTTACTGAACGGATTTGTGGTATTTGTTCTACGGCCCATTCTATGGCATCTACTCTGGCATTGGAAGATATATTAAACATTAGACCTAATGAAAATGACAAAATTATAAGAGATTTTATGCATGGTTGCGAATTTGTTCAAAATCATCTAAGACACTTTTATCAATATACTTTGCCTGATTTTGTTCGTGGGCCAGAGATATCACCTTTATATACGAACACCCATAATGATTATCGACTGCCGGAGGACTTAAATAAGGAGTTATCAAAGCACTATATTGAATCGCTTGAATACAGTCGGTTAGCGCATGAGATGTTAGCTGAGCTAGGAGGAAAGGCACCTCACACCCATGGTATATTTGTAGGTGGAGTAGCAGTTAATTTAGATGCAGCAAAATGGATTAAAATAAAGTCTATATTAGATAAAATTAAAGAATTCGTAAATTCTAGAATGGTTCCTGATGTTTATACCATTGCTAAGTATTACCCGGATTATTTTTATAATGGGTATGGGTATACGAATTTATTGTCGTATGGGGTATTTGATAGCTACGAGGAAAAAGAATTATTTTATATAGCACCACAAGTGATGATTAACGGAGAAAGAAAGATATTTGACTCTGAGAAAATAACAGAAAATATCCATCGTGCTTGGTACGAGGCAGGGAAGATGGAGCAAAGACCAACGGAACTAACGGTAGAGGAGAATATGCGTAAGGAGGATGCCTATAGTTGGATTAAGGCTCCTAGATACGATAAAAATCCTATGGAGGTCGGACCACTTGCACGGATGTTATTAAGTGGTAACTATAGTGGAGGAATTTCCACAATGGATCGTACCATTGCAAGAATTCTAGAAGCAAAAAAAATAATAGAGATTATGGAAGGGCTCTCAGAGAAGATGCAGCTACAATCAACCCAGCAAGAGGAGTATGAGATTCCAATTCTGGTCCAAGGAAAAGGACTCGTTGATACAACGAGAGGAGCGCTAGGACACTGGATATCGATACAAGATCAGGAAATACATAATTATGAAATCATCACCCCGTCCGCCTGGAATCTATCACCAGAAGATTCAATAGGTTTTAAGGGAGTTGTGGAAGAAGCGTTGATTGGATCCCAAATCAATGACTTGTCGAATCCAGTAGAAATCGGAAGAATTGTTAGGTCCTATGATCCCTGTGTCTCTTGTGCAACACACGTATTAAGTGACAAATACGAACCTATGAAGATTAGGGTTGTGTAAGATGGCTGTAAAATGTATTGTGATTGGAAATAGGATTATGGGGGATGATGGTATAGGCCTTAAGGTAGCAGAGGTACTTTCACCACTACTAGCACAGGAGCATATAGAGTTGATATTTGGGGAAACAGATAATGATTATGCCTTAAGTAAAATAGAAAATGGGGATATGCTATTTATTATTGATTCAACTTTTTTTCATATAGATCCAGGAACAATAACTTTTACACCAATTGGTGATGTGATTGATCAGCACCATCAAATTTATTCACAACATCAGCCTAGCCTGATTTATATGCTAAAAACATATGGGAAATTAGTAGAAGGATACATGATTGGAATTGAAGTGGAGAAAATTGAATTTTGTTTAGAATTAAGTGACACGTTAAAAACTAGATTTCTTCCTATATGTGATGAAGTTTATCTGTTTATCGACCATACTATAAGGAGGTTTTATCATGCATGATACTTATTTATTGGCTAATATTTCTAAGTCCTTAAACGATATTTGCAAAAAACGGATGTTTCCCAATGTGAGCAAAGAAGATATTTTACATTATAGCTTCGTGGAATACTCGATTGTGGATAATAATGAAATTGCATTGATCCAATTTTAAAGTATAATATATGAATAAACAGCCGGAACTTTTGCTCCGGCTGTCAGTAATTAACAACAATTCATATTTTCTACCTAAGTTATTACCACTATCATTGACACAGAATTTCTAAGTTCTTGGCTAACAGGTTTCAATCTTCCGGTTTGCACTAATTCTTTCAACGAATATTTCAAGAAATCACCGTCAGAATCTAAAATTGACTGAAGTGTAAATGCCCGCATTTTTTGCAGATGTTTGGGAGTTGATTCAACTGCTTTACGAATGTATGGATGCAGTAGCTCATTAAGCTCTTTTTGAAACTGTTTCTTTACATCAATACAGATACCTTCCAGTATTTTTAGGCTCTCGGGATCTTTTATTAGCACTACAACTGGCTCAAATACGTCTCGATACTTTCTGATAAATCCTTGTTCTACTAGCTGTGCATATTCTTCCGAGGATAATAGATCGTTAGCCAGATATCGCCCCATTAATTTCAAATTTTGTTCCATCTGTTTTTGATATTTATGTTCATTCATGGTTCTATCGGTCCAATCACCTAGAATCTCCCATATCGTTAATCTGTTATCACTATTCCAGCAGGGACCATACATACTTCCGAATTGAAGGTTGTTTTTAAGCTTATTTTCCCTCCAACTTTGATTCACATCGTTAGGAAGAATACAGGCTGTAATAATATTATACCCTCCGTCCGGTCGATAGGTTGCAACCTCATTGAATTTAATTTTTCTATCTGATTCTTTCTCTGATGACCACGCTAGCAAATAGGGTACCAGAGACCACATCAAATAATTCTTATCTCCATCAGGATAACAGATGCCGCTGTTCTCTAACAATTTGCTGTTCAACAAACGGTCAAACAACTCGTTTGCTATTAGGGAGGCAGCTTTTGAATAAAGTTCATGATGTGCTTCATTTTGTTCTTCATTAGCTTCGTCAATTAATATATTTGCCAGGTATTTTCCTGATTTTCTACTTATTATACCGTATTCGATAAGGAATTCAAGTTCGCTTTCTACGTAGACTGGTGAAACACCTAATGCATCTGATATTTCCTCAATATTTTTTGATTCATTATAAATAATATAAGTGATGTTTTGCGATAAGGCACTTCTAAAAAAATTACTAGGCTTACCTAAAGTACCGGAGGAACCACACATTCCGAATATATCGAATTTAATCGGATTAAATTTTAATTTACTATCCTGTCTCATTTTCTCCATTCCTTTCTTTAATTCTGTCTTAGCTTCGTTAAGATGCCATTTAACTGTACCGAGAGGAATGCCGAGCAATTGAGCAATTTCGCTTTGCTTTTTATTTTCATAATAGTAAAGGATGATTACCTTGCGCTGCATTTTTGATAGATAAGCAATTTCCTGCTTTAAACGGCAAATATCTTCTGCAGCAATTATCTCTTCAAGTGGCAAGGGGGAACCTCCCGGCAGTATTTCACAGATATCGTCAATATTAATACCGATATTAATACGGGTTTTGCTGCGGTAATAATTTGCCAGAGTATGTTTTGCCACCGTCCAAACAAATCGATCTATGAATTCGATGTCGTCTCGTATGATCAATGAACGGTATAACTTTTCAATTATTTCTTGCGTAAGGTCTTCTGCATCCTGATTGTTTGTCGTACGCTTCAATGCAAATCCATAGACAGGTTTTATATATTCTATTATGATATTTTCGACTGTTTGCCGTTTGCACATTGCGATTGGTTTCCTCTCATACTTTTTGCTTTGAACATGTTCACTTATAAAGACACAGCAATAATAAAAAGGTTGGGAAATTAAACAATAAGTTTTTTCGGTCTAAGAATGATGGACTCTTTATAGCTACATATACATAAAAATGCAATTTATTCCATATTCTAATTTATTATATTTAGATGTACTTGTATATTAAAATTTTAAAATTGATAAAGAAGGTGTAATTTTCATGAGTAATGAAAATGAAATGTCCAATGATGACATTGCATTAAAGAAGCAGAAACGGGTGTTCCGTATCATAGCTGCCGCCATAGTAATTGTAATTATTGTTAGTATTGGCTTATTGACAGATCCGACCAAAGCGAATAACGTTAATAATACCCCAGACCAAGCGAGTAAAGCATTGCAGCTTATTCCAAAACCAAGCTTTGATACTGGAATAGAGAATACCGCAATTTTATTAAAAACACCTGTTAATGAGAAAGTCTGCCTGGGAATTTTTCCAACGCAGCAGATAGCCGAAGCCTATTACATTCCGAAGGAAGAAGCGCAAAGGGAGCTGATACGAAGGATAGAGGTGCTGGATAAGGTAGCAATACCGGAGGGGATTTATAAAGAGAGATATTCTCTCGGAATTCATTTGGCATATCAAGGATTGGAATGGCAAATACTTAACGACGGTTCCTTATATCATTATGGTTTTAATGAGCAGTCACAAGAGTATACAGAATATTTTGCTGAGGATAACGTACTCTGTGAAATGGTTTTGGAGATAGCGGAAAGAGAATTAGCGATTGTACCGTTTGATCAATCAATGATAAAGGATGTGGTAAAAGCTGAGTTAACGGTGGCTTTTTCTAATAAGAAAGAGAAGGTATACAATCAAGTAATTACGGAGGAAGCTGCCCTTGATACAATGGAGAAGCTTTTTTCTGAGGCAGAGGTAATTCGGGGTGGTTCAGGGTGCCCATTTACAGAAGGAATCATGACCTTGACATTAGCGGATGGAAGTCGGATAAAGCTTGCTATGGCTACCGATTCCTGCTGTGTTTATTTTGTGAATGGAATATATTTTACTTATAAACCTGCAGAAATAAGAGACACAGTTGATTCGGGTGTAAACAATAATATTATTTTTGACTATTTTGATGAGGTCCCGATTGCGACAAGAGGTAAAAGTTTAAATTAATGACCCATGGAGCAGTTATCGCACGTGAATATGGATTGCCAGCAGTTGTTGGAGTAGAAAATGCTACGAAACGAATAATAGATGGGTAACGTATTCGCGTGCATGGAACAGAGGGGTATATAGAAACCCTTAGTGTGGAGGACATTGTTTAAAAGCTTATGGACTAGTTTGTTAATGTTAAACTTAACAATAGTGTAACAAGTTATTAAAATGTTTGTAATATAATTACTGGAAGAATCTATATAAGGATAGCAGATAATTTCATTCCAAAAGTGAATGTAACTAGGGAGAACTCCTATCTTAAAAACTAGTATATATGAGGGTTTGCAATGAATTGTAATCAGTATGAGGTGGTTAACTTTATACTTGATAATGTTGATTTTTTCCAATGATAATGGGAAATCAAGGAGATTAGTTAGTATAACAAGGATATGCTACCAGCATCTAACTATTGTACCCCTACCTTGCTTGTGTTAGTCTAAGGGAGCAACATGATAGACAACAACAAGGAGGTACACACAATGAGAAAATTTATCGCAATATCAGCATGTACATTACTTTTGTCACTATTAGGTGCTTCTGGTCTTAACCAGAATTCATTAAATATTTTAAATGAATCAAGTGCTGATTTACAATCTACAAACGTAGAACAAAATGTGACGGATACTGAAGGTAAAAACCTTCTTAATATTAATAAAGTAGCAGATGCTGAGAAAGTATCAACAAGTGTTAATACAGATCAGAATGGGTATTCCCCTATTGATCTTGATAAGACAGAAGTAAAAGGTGCTACAGTCACAAATGAGGCAGCAGTGAAGACCTGCTCTAAAAGTGGCAAAGCATCCTGTAAGAAAGATACGAATTGCAGCACCAACAGCTGTACAGCTGCTAAGAAGTGCAGCACAAAGAAAGGACAATCCTTAACTTATAAGAACATTGATTTATCTAAATGTAAGAATGCAAAAGAGATTGTCAAGAAGCTTCAAGTGAATGGGTACAGTAATATAACATCAAGTAATGTTAAGGATAATAACTCTTTAGCGGGAATCATCAAGAATATTGAGAAGAAAGCCACTTGTAAGGGAAGCTGCAAATCGGAAGCAAAGCAAGAAGTTGCTACAAAAGTAGGTCAAAATAAAGCAAAGACTAAGACAGCAACAGCTACTGAAACAGCAAAACCTGTAGTAACTAAGACAACTAAAACAACAACACCAACAACTACACAAGCTACAAATACTGCTGCAACAAATAATAGTAACATGAATAGCTATGCTAGTCAGGTGCTAAAATTAGTTAATCAAGAACGTGCGAAACAGGGCTTATCAGCATTAACTACAGCATCTTCACTCTCATCAGCTGCTAATGTACGAGCGAAGGAAACCTTTTCATCCTTCTCACATACCAGACCGAACGGAACAACCTTCTCTACCGTATTAAAGGAATTCAATGTTTCCTATAGAACAGCAGGGGAAAACATTGCTTACGGTCAGAAAACACCCCAGGAAGTTGTGACAGGATGGATGAATTCTCCGGGACACAGAGCTAATATCCTAAACGGTAACTATGGCAAGATCGGAATCGGTGTTTATAAAGCAAGCAACGGTAGAATTTATTGGAGTCAGTTATTCACAAACTAATCATAGATTATATTGTAGCAATTAGTTAAAGCATCCTGTTATAAAATATCTATAAAGATCTATATAATTAGAATAAGTAGTAAATGATATGAACCTCTTGTAGTAAATTGTTCGACGAAACAATTTACTACAAGAGGTTTTTTCTGAATTTAGATTTAGCAATACTTTTAATACTTTTAATACCATCATACTACTACCCTGTAGTATTGAATATTTTTAACTATATGGTACAATATGGATAATATAGGTAAATCGTTATATCGAAACAAATTTAAAATATCCCAGAGAAATGATAACTGGTGGATATCAATATGAAATGGAAAGGAAAGGAGAGAAATTATGTTAAGCATTTTAAAAAAGCATAACGGAATGAACATCATCGGGCAGGGAGGTAAAATTATTCTTTTTATGCTGCCGTCACTGATTGCGGCGATAGTACTCCATACATATTTACCTCGAATTGCTGCATTACCCGAGAGTATTAGTAGGATCAGACCCATCGGATATGGTCTGCTATTTCTGGGTGTAATCCTTTGGGGGACTGCGATAATTCAATTATTAACAGGCTTTTCAAAAGGCAAGCTAGTAACCACCGGAGCATACGGGGTAGTCCGTAATCCCATCTATTCCAGTGTTACGTTCTTCATCCTTCCGGCTGTTGCAGTGATGACATTAACCTGGGTATATTTTATTGCTTCGATCTTTTTATATATCGGTGTTTTGATTTTTATTAGAAAAGAGGAGAAACAACTAGCGATTGCCTTCGGCAGTGACTATGAAAGCTATAAAGCCAGGGTTGACCGATTGATACCATTTAAAAAACCACGTAAGTAAGCGATATAGAAGACTATGTAATTGATATGAAACAAATAATAAATTCATTCCCAGCTGCCATCCAGAATGCATAATTAATCCAAATGAAATTTAGTCTGTTTTTATTAGCGAGTAATGTCGATATATAGCACATAAACTCAAATTGAGGTGGACTATGATTATACAACATAATATGCTGGCTTCTAATGCGAATCGACAATTTAATGATGTGTCAGAGAAGAAGGCAAAATTTGCAGATAAATTATCTTCAGGATATCAAATAAATAGAGCTTCTGATAATGCGGCGGGATTACTAATCAGTGAGAGAATGCGGTCACAAATCAGGGGACTGGACCAAGCCTCTAAGAATGTTCAGGACGGGTTGTCCTTAATACAAACGGCAGATGGAGCACTTAGTGAAGTACATAGTTTGCTCCAAAGGATTAGGGAACTTTCTGTAGGGGCTGCAAACGATACTAACGTAGATGTGGATCGCAGCGCAATACAAGAAGAAATCGATGCATTAACAAATGGGATTGATAATATTGCTAATGAAACTGAATTTAATCGAAAAAAGATATTGGACGGCTCCTGCAGTGATTCTGGGTTGAGCCAGGCGGAAAAAGATAAATTCATGAGTTGGTTAAATGGTTCTTGGCTAAACGACGCAGCACTAAAAATTGAGAGTACAACGGGTTGGACCCTTGAACCAGATACTACTGTTTCCGTTTCCTTTAAAAATATTGGGGGAAGTGCCGTCGCAACTATGTCAGGATGGTTTCTTGGTGACGACCTTACACTTACCTTAAACACAGAGTTTTTAACCAATGGCATGGCTTATAACGGAACAGACGGACCGACTACAGGTGGAATACCTGCGGACCGTCTTATAACGCATGAAATGACTCACGGATATATGTTTGATAATGTTTCCGTGGCGGCAATACCTGATAACTGGTTTGTGGAAGGGCTTGCAGAAGCTGTTCATGGTGCAACTGACATAAGATACGGAGCTTTTGAAGGTAATTATATAAACAATTTTGCATTGATAAATCAAGATATCCAGGATTTTGATTTTATAGGGAACTCAAATTCAACTGATATATTTTCCGTGGGTCAAATTGCGGTAGGTTACCTATATAATAAAATTGGAGAAGGAAATTTTAAGAGCATGCTTGCTGAAATGGACCAGAGTGATGAAAGTTTTCGTGCTTTGGTCACAAAGTATACCGGAGCATCCTCTTTTAATGCCTTTATTAATGAATTTAAAACCGATGCGCAGACAGCAATGGATGCCTCTAATTTTGATTCGGCCTTTCTTGCAGTAAAATGCGGAATTGACATTACAGATGGTGATGCAGATCCACTCAAAGGCCCTGATGCATCTTCCTCCAATGTAATACCGAATTCCGGTTCGGCGGTTGCGCCTGCCTCTTCTAATACGACACTAACGGTAGGAAGCAGTACAGTAAATGTTATTTGGGATGCAACAGCAGGTAATGGGGGTATTGTGCTACAGATTGGTGCGAATAGTGGGCAGTCGATGACAGTATCGATAGAGGCTGCCACATCTGCTTCCTTACGTATTGATAATCTATCCGTTTCTAATTACACGAATGCTAAGAATGCCATTACCTCCTGTGATTCGGCAATTAGTAATGTATCTGGAATAAGAACAAAGTTAGGTGCTTATCAGAATCGATTAGAACATACGATGTCGAATTTAGACAATATTTCTGAAAATACGCAAAGTGCTGAGAGTAGAATCCGTGATGTTAATATGGCAAAAGCTATGGTTGAATTTTCAAAATTAAATGTCCTTGCACAAGCAGGACAGGCAATGATATCTCAGGCAAATCAAAATCCTGAGGGAATACTTGCACTTTTGCAGTAATCTTGTTCTAAAATTATTAAAAAACTTTCCTATCCGCACTCCGGTTTCCTAAGACGTTATAAATGGCAAATGCATATCATATGATTAATAGCACAGTGATTTGTCAATGAGCAAGGCAGGTAGTGAAATGTATGGAACCTTCGAATATCCTGAGGATAACATAAGGAACGATCAAGATAATGCTTCATTCCGGCTTACTGATGAAATATTTAAGGCTTATGTGGACGCTATCCTTCCACGGACCCCCGGATTAGCAGAAGAATATGGTAGAATACAGTATTATGGTGCATTGGATCTATTTACGGATGAGTACTTGATCATGTCGCTGAATAGTCTTTATAATCCGATAGCAATACCTACGGCTGAAATGTTGGAGCTAGCGGCAGAACAATTAATTTTTACCGATGGATATGAAGAAAATAATAATAGGGAATTTAACGAGTTGAGCATTTTTGGGCAACTAACACCGTTAAATCGGTTTCGTGTATTAACATTGCTGGAACAATTTGCGGTTAATAGTTCAGAGTTACCGATACCTTTCCAAGAGAATGAGGCATATATCCACTTTATCACCAGCGCATTAAATAGATTTACTATGATGGGTTATTATTCGGAATGGTCAGGTTATGGTTCCACTCGTCTAAATACTCCGAATCAACGTATACTAGAGAATTTCCCGGTCAGTTGGGAACAGGTTGGATATCCCGGTCCGTCCCTTGGTTACCGTGCATTAAGGTAATAGTAATCTCTAGAATGCTTGTGAGGTGAAGTATATGAATAACATGGAAGTGGATGTAATTGTCATAGGAGCAGGCGGCGGTGGAGCTGTTGCAGCAAAAGAACTTGGCGAAAAGGGGATCAAAGTACTTCTGGTAGAAGCAGGTCCATGGTATGGAAATAAACAATGGCCTAATCCGAATGCTGAACCAGGCGGGGTCAGCAGCTCAAGTTATGATGATTTGAGCATTGATTTACTAAAGAAAAGCTTTACTGATTTAGAAGATGATATGAATAATTTTGTCTCCGGTAAATTCCGTTGGGGACCGGCAAATAGAAACTTAAGCCCTTGGCCTAGGAATATTGTAGGAAGAGGTTATACCTGGCAAATCGCTGGGGTAGGCGGAACTACGCTTCATTATTATGGGAATTCTCCCCGTGCCTATCCTCAGGCGGTAGATAACGTCTGGCCAATATCTTATGCAGAACTGGTTCCTTATTATGAAAGGGTGGAAGCAACGCTACCCATTTGGCCGGCAGCTTCTACTGCAAAGGAAGATCTATTTTATTACGGTGTGAGGAAAGCAGGATGGCAGCTTTTAGATTCACCGGATGTAAGAAGCCCGGGATATCGGCCGCAGCCGAATGCGATTTTACGTCCTAATCCGCGATTAAATGATCCTGAATTTGACCTACAGACAAACAGAGCAGTGGGTTGTACCTTCAGAGGACATTGCGTAAATGGATGCCATATTGGGCCAACGGTTGAGGCAGTTGCAAAAAGGTCAACTAATGTTAGTTATATACCACCAGCGCTTCGATCCGGAAATGTTGAAATTATGCCGAACACATTTGTTACAAGAATTCTGACGGAAGAGGATAGTACCGTAGGGTTACATGCTGTAGGAATATTATACAGAAACACCTGGACGGGAGAAACCGGGGAATTACGAGCGAAGGTGGTTGTTATGGCAGCAGGTGGAATTGAAACACCTCGTTTGTGGTTAAATTCCGGGTTGCCTGAAAATGAATGGGTAGGCAAAGGTCTAGTCAATCACTGGTTTGATAGTGTGACAGGTATTTTTGATGAACAAGTATTAATGAGCATCTTAGGTGTTTCTGATGTGAAACCCTATGTTGGTCAGAATGCTGCTGCGAGATTTGATTATCCGGGACTTGGCGTTGTAGAGACGTTCGGTATGTCTCCGGGCTTATATTCTTCTGTGATTTATGCGAACAGTGATAAAGGTTATAGCATTTTGAAGGAACCTAATTCGGAGGCACCTTGGGATATCGAAGGTATTGTTACCGGAGAGCAGCTAAAAGAATTCATGAGAGAATATCAAAGGACATTAAGTGTTCTGATATTTACAGATGACGATGTAAACCAAAATAGTAGTATTACCCTCGACCCAGTAGTGCAAGATGAGAATGGATACATACCGGTTATCGATTATCGTCCGACTGCAGCAGATGCAGAAAAGAGAAATCAATTGGCGGTGATTGCTTCAGACATATTAAGAAAGGCAGGAGCAAGAACCATTATACGTACGAATTGGCCTCATAACGTATATCTGCATATTACATGTACCATGCGTATGGGGTTTGTAACGGATACAGATTGTGAAGCTGCACAAGTAAAAAGATTATTTATTGCAGACAACAGTGTGCTGTATAATGGGATTGGTGGTCCGAATCCTACCCTAACCACACAGGCACTGGCGACACGTACAGCAGAAAAAATTATAAATAAATATTTCAGTTAATATTTCGCAAACATATGGAACGCCTATTGAGATGATTGCGTCTAATGGATGTAACGCATTAATAACTAACATACGAGGTGGAACATATGATTAAAAGAATAATAAATCTATTGTTAATAGTTGCTTTAGTTATAACTTTTGTAGCTGGCTGTTCAAAAGCAGAGCAGGCTATATTGCTGACAGAAGGATTACCGAAAGCAGATGAAGTGAGTAAGGATAATGATACAGAGGATGAAGACATTGTTTTAGAGGATGAAGTCACTGTTATAGATGATGGAAATCAAAATCAGGGTACGGTCAATCAAGGAATTACAGTAAATCAGATTCAATTTAGTACGGTTGACTTTGGCACACTGTCAGAACAAATCGTAAGTGAAATTGAAGTACTAAAACTACAGAGAGGTTATTCCTATTGGCTGCAGGAAGACGGATCCTATCTGATATTCATTAGTGCCGGAGAAAAAACTACCGGTGGTTATGAAATTGAAGTTGTGTCAATGGAAGATAATGAAGGGAAGACCATCATTTCTGTAAAAGAAACGACAGCAGATGGTGATATGGCCATTCAAGTAATGACTTATCCCTATGTGTTGGTGCAGGCTTCCCAAATAACGGATCAGTTTATTGTTCATGACCAGAATCAAGAGGAGTATAGCAGAATTACGTTTGATGACATAGAGATGTGCAATGGTATCAAAGACCTAAATCAAACAGTACTTCGAGTTGATCAAAGCATAATTGATTACAGTAAACCTGTAGTTGCTATCTATAAAGGACTGATTGATAATCATACGATTGAGTATTTAAGAACATCAATTAAACATGAAACGAACATCAAATAAAACACCTTATCATCCCGTGTATAGGAAGGTAAGGTGTTTTACTATTTGTCTTTCTTTTTAAGTTTGTTTTTTATTGATAAATTCTTCACTTCATTGTCTGCAATATTAATACTGGTACTATTAGAATTTCTCACACTACGTTTTTTCGGCAATGCATAACCTCCCATAATCATTTACTAATATTATGTGTAGCAGCAATAAATATATGTAAAATAAATAGAGTTGCTTATGTTCATTATTGGTAAATACAGTACGGTACCTGTGAGAGACTTCGTTTCATATAGGATAAGCCTTTTACGAAAAGAGGTACGTTAGGTAAAAGACTTATCCTTTTTGACTGTGATACTAATGAGATATTAGCTAATGTCTACCATTGAGTTCAATGTCTTATTCCTCATGACCGGCAGCAGCTTCTTTCGTTTTATGAACAGTTCCATGCGGATGTTGCGGTGGTGCATAAATTGAATACACTTTTAGTGGTTTATTGCCTGTATTAATCAGATTGTGCCATTTTCCGGCAGGTATAATAAAGGCAAAATCATCATAGACCTCCGCTTTGAAATCCATTTCATCTTTACGGTCACCCATCAAGACAATGCCTTGACCTTCTCCAATCCGTATAAATTGGTCCACTGCTTCATGGATTTCAAAACCGATGTCTTCTCCGACCTTGATGCTCATCAAGGTAAGCTGTAGATGGTCACCGGTCCATAAGGTAGTACGAAAAGTATCGTTCTGCTTTGTAACCTCTTCAATGTTTACTGCAAGAGGCTCCGGCCCATAATCCATAATCGGGATATCGTCTTCATGATCCTCCTGTCTGGAATCATATTCTGTATATGAGTCTGGCATATAGGGATAGTGGGTTTGATCTGGATAATCAGAATCATATGCAGATGCACCAACGTTATAAGGGCAGGGATACCCTTGATACGGTTGATACCTATCATCTGGGCCATTCATTGGTACGTTATTTTGATAAGGGAATGGAGGATAATTATAATACATATGCTCGTTCCTATGGTGGGGTTATCATAGTATTATATGTTTTAATGAAAGGAATCGTTCGGAATGGATGTTGTTGACAATCAATGAAATATAAAGGTATCATTAATAGATTAAAAGTAGTTTAAAAATTAGGAGCACATAACATGCCAATAGAGAAAGAATTTCATAATCACAAGAAACAAATAAACATTGAGAGCAGTTCCGATAATCAATTCTTAAAAATAATTGCCCACATCCGTACGGATTTCCCGACCAAGTTCGGGATTCCGCGACAAAGCGGTATGATCGACGCGTTGAAAGCTATAGTTGTATTTGAGCCGGAATATCGCAATACGGACGCTTTTCGAGGCTTAGAGGGGTTTTCACACATTTGGCTCATCTGGGGTTTTTCCGAAACTGTTCGAGATGCCTGGGTTCCCATGGTGAAACCGCCGAGACTCGGTGGCAACAAGCGTATGGGTGTCTTTGCAACCCGCTCTCCCTTTCGTCCGAATGCCATTGGTTTATCCTCTGTTCAGCTCGACGGTATAGAAATAGATAAAGACCTAGGTCCCATACTGCATGTTTCAGGAGCGGACATGATGGATCATACACCTATTTATGACATCAAGCCTTATCTGGCTTTCACCGACAGTCACCCGGAAGCAAAAGGCGGATTTGCGGATCCCGTCAAAGATTACGCTCTTGAAGTAGTGTTTCCTGAGGAATTGCTGCAAATCATTCCCCTTGAGCGCAGAGATGCAATTATAGGAGTGCTTGCCTGTGATCCGAGACCTTCTTATCAGAAGGACCCAACACGTAGATATGGTGTTGAATTTGCTGGATTCGATGTGAGGTTCAAGGTAAGTGAAAATGTATTGACAGTTTGTGAAGTTGTGATACTCTGATAATAGAAAGCTTAAAATAATCATTCATATTTAAGGAGAAAAATCATGAAAGGTTTGATCGTCTATTATTCTCATACAGGGAATAACGAAAAGCTGGCATTGGAATTGCAAAAAAGAATTGGATTCGATATTTATAAAATTAATGAAGTTAAGAAAAGAAAGACAATCTCAATTTTACTTGATTTTATGGGTAATCGCAGCACCAAGCTAATTAACGACAATAAGAATTTTAGCCAATATGATTATACAATCCTAGTTTCACCGGTCTGGGGTGGTAAAATTGCTTCTCCCATGAGAACCTTTTTGGAAAAAGAGAAGAGTAACCTGAAGAAATTTTTCTATATTACTTTGTGCAATGGCGCTGCAGATCAGAGGCAGAAGCTTATAGAGGAATTATCTTTCATTGTTCAGAGGAATGCTGAAAAAGTAATTGAGCTATCAATTAATGAATTATTGCCTGAGGATCAAAAGAATAAAATAAAACACACCTTCCATTTTCAAGCAAGTAATCAAGACATTGAACATTTTGATGATGAAATAGATACGCTTGTCCAGAGTTTATCATAATGTTACTTTCGCAAAGGAGCCAAGAACCTAGTATGAAGTATAATGTATTAGTAGCTGACGATGAATATATGATTCGCCGTGGGATTATGAAGCTGTTGCAAAAGTACGAGGATTTAGAAATAATAGCGGAAGCCGAAGATGGGGAACAAGCCTTGGAGCTAGTGAAAAATGTGGATATTGATATCTTCTTTGTGGATATTAATATGCCCTTTTTGAATGGCCTGCAGTTTATTGAAAAATTAAAAGAGGAACAGCCGAAAGCATTAGTTAATATTATAACCGGATATGATAAATTTGAATATGTAAGACAAGCGTTGCATCTGGGAGTATTTGAATACATATTGAAACCTCTGAATGAAGAGGCCTTTGATGTAGTTATAACAAAAATCATAAATGCTCTGAAACAGAAGAATGAAGAGGAAAAATATTTAAATTGGGCAAAAACAAGTTTTGATAAGAATAAATCCAGCTTAACGGGTGAATTTTTAGAAAAATGCCTGTTGCTACAGTATTCTGCGGAAAGAGTGAAAGAGGAAATCGGATATTTCGGATTAGAGATACCGGAGTATTATTCTATGACTTTAATATGCTTAGAGAGAATAGAAAATCCGGACATTAGAAAGCATTGGAATGACGGGCTTCTGTATTCCTCTGCTGAAAATATTGCGATGGAATCTTATGAACGGCTGTCACCTTTATTAATCAGTAGAAATAATAAGGGACATCTAATTCTAATCTCCAGAGCAGCAGATATGAACACATTGGAGCTCACTAACCATGAATACAAAAGCGCTGTGGAGAAGTATATACCAACGAAAGTAATGTTGACGCAGCAGACAGATAATGATAGTGCAAGACTTCCCGCTGTATATAAGGAACTAATGGAGAGGCTGGAGGTTATTCGGAGCTATCCGAGTATCATTAAAAAGATTAAGCAATATGTAGACAAGAATTATTATAAAGAAGATCTGACCTTGGTGAACGCCGCGGAATTTGTCAATCTGTCGCCCCAACACGTAAGCAGGATTTTTAAGAAGGAGATGGATATCACTTTCATAGATTATCTGACAAAGGTTCGCATTGGAAAGGCAATCGAACTCTTTGCGGATGACAATATAAAGATGTATGAGGTAGCAGAGAAGATAGGTTATACCTCCCAACACTATTTCAGCAACGTGTTCAAGAAGGTGATCGGAGTATCTCCGGTAGAATATCGGAATCAATGTAAGGGTAGAAAATCGGAGAATATCTTTGATTTACTTTAATAAAAATTATATTTAGCATTCGAAATCACCGGATTTTGAATGCTAAATTTTTATACATTTTCCTCAGTTTATTGCAAAGACTTTCCAGTTCCTTCTTCTTATAATAAAGATATCAAGAAAGGCGAAGGCCTTCATGATAAATTGAACCGGTTAGGACAGTGCATCGGTTCCAAATTATAAGGAGGAAGGGTATGAAAAGAAAGTTATTAAGTATTGTAATGTGTATTGCTATGGCAGCAGCAATGTTAGCCGGATGCAGTAAGGATGCTAAGGAGACCTCGGGGGATAACGACAAGCTGGTAGTTGGTTTTGCACAGATCGGACAGGAATCCGGCTGGAGAGATGCAGAGACAGCATCGATCCAATTCTATGCAGGACAACATATCGATACAATCGAATTAAAATTTGCAGATGCTCAGCAAAAACAGGAAAATCAGATCAAAGCAATCAAATCCTTTATTGAAATGGGTGTAGATGTAATCGGTCTTGCTCCTGTAGTTGAGACAGGTTGGGACGCTGTATTCACAGAAGCAAAAGAAGCTGGTATCCCGATCGTGTTAGTTGACCGTATGGCAGCTGTAGATGAAGATTTATATGCAACCTTTATCGGATCCGATTTCATCGAAGAAGGTAAGAATGCAGCGAAAGAAATGGCTGAATTACTTGGTTCAAAGGGTAAAATTGTTGAGCTTGAAGGTACGGTAGGTGCTTCCGCAGCCAACGATCGTAAAACCGGTTTTGACGAAGAGATGGCAGCTAGCTATCCGGATATTGAGATTCTTGAATCTCAGACTGGTGATTTTACCAGAGCAAAAGGCAAAGAAGTAATGGAATCCTTCTTAAAGACCTATGGCGATCAGATCAATGGGGTATACGCTCACAATGATGATATGATGCTTGGCGCTATTGAAGCGATTAAAGAAGCTGGTTTGAAACCGGGTGTAGATATCAAAGCGGTATCAATTGATGGTGTTAAGGGTATCTTTGAAGCGATGGCAGCAGGCGAAGCAAATGTTACTGTTGAGTGTAATCCGTTACTTGGACCGCAATTCTTCGAAGTATGTGAAAAGCTAAAAGCAGGCGAGAAGGTAGATAAATGGATTAAATCAGAGGAAGGTATCTATCGTGCTGATACAGCAGCTGCTGATTTACCAACTCGTAAATATTAGTTAGGTTCCTATACAAGATGATTATCTGAATAAGAAATCAGTCGATTTCCTAAATCAGATAGCTCTTGATCTAAACGATACGAATTTAAAATCCGCTCCTTTTCTAACATTGGAGCGGATTTTAACTTATCGGAGTTAATAAAGCAATAGATGATTGTGAAACCAGAAAAGTATTTCCATTTTACATACCATTGATACAATTCCTGAGCGAAATTTGCGCGGAATCAGCATGGAGCGAAGGAATTTTTATCGATGGTAGTAAAATAAATAAGCATATATCGTCTCGCAATCACCTTTATTAATATAGCAAGGAAATAAGGAGGTAGTTAATACGTGTTAGCAGATAATTTATTGCTTGATATGCAACATGTTTCAAAACGGTTCTCCGAAACAGTCATTGCCTTAAATGATGTAAAATTTCAACTGAACCGTGGGGAAATACATGCACTTTTAGGGGAGAATGGTGCAGGCAAATCAACCCTGATTAAAGTGTTGACCGGAGTTGAAAAGCGTAGTTCCGGTACCATCACCTTTGAAGGGAAAGAAATCCATCTTCAAAGCCCGCAGGAAGCACAGATGATCGGGATAAGCACGGTTTACCAAGAGGTTAATCTTTGTCCGAATTTGTCGGTAGCTGAGAACATCTATATCGGAAGGGAACCTAAAAAGGGTGGAAGAATCGATTGGAACACCATCAATAAGAATGCTGAGAAGCTGTTGGCCAGATTTGATTTGCAGATCAATGTTACTAAGAAATTAGATACCTATTCTGTTGCAGTGCAGCAAATGGTTGCCATCGCCCGTGCCTCCGATATTTCATTAAAGGTATTAATTCTGGATGAGCCAACCTCCAGTTTATCAAGACCTGAGGTAGAGAAGCTGTTTCAAATCATGAGGCGGCTAAAAGAGGAAGGGATGGGAATCATCTTTGTTACTCATTTCCTTGATCAGGTTTATGAGATAGCTAATCGGATTACGGTGCTTCGTAACGGAGATTATGTTGGAACCTATGAGACAGAGACGCTTCCTAAGGTTGATCTGGTAGGCAAAATGATTGGTAAGGACTATGCGGAATTAAACAGTAAGCTGGAAGTAATCCAGGAGGAGATGTTTGAAGAAGAGGTTTTTGCAAGACTAAATCAGCTCTCCGGTACCGGAACCATCAGAGATTTGGATTTATCTATCCGATATGGTGAGGTTCTCGGGCTATCCGGGTTACTCGGTTCAGGACGCTCAGAGACAGCCAGATTAATCTTTGGGGTAGATAAGGTAGATAAGGGGAGTATTGATATAAAAGGCAAGTTGATAAAGTTAAAGAATACCTTAGAGGCTATCCGATCGGGTATTGCTTTCTGTCCTGAGAACCGCAAGTCAGAAGGAATTGTTGGAGATTTATCAGTTCTGGATAATATCATTTTGGCATTGCAGGCCAAACGTGGAATGTATCAAAGAATCTCCCGCCAGGAAGCTCAGAAGATTGCGGAGGAATATATCAAATTATTAGAAATTAAGACACCTTCTTCCGAACAATTGGTGAAAAACTTAAGTGGCGGTAACCAACAGAAAGTCATTCTTGCTCGTTGGTTGGTAACAAACCCCGAATTATTGATGCTTGACGAACCAACCAGAGGAATTGACATCGGAACGAAAGCTGAAATTCAAAAAATCGTCATAGAGCTGGCACAGAAGGGGATGGCCGTTATCTTTATATCCTCCGAGATCGATGAGATGCTTCGCTGCTGCGGACGAATAGCTGTTCTTAGGGAATACCGTAAGATTGCAGAACTAAAAGGTAATGATATCACGGAGGATACGATTATGTATTATATAGCAGGAGGGGAAACGCATGAAGCGCTGGAATAGGATTACAAGATATCAAGCTTTTTGGCCTGTTGTTATATTACTATTTATCTTACTTTTTAATGGGATACTTACTGGTGGTAGCTTCTTTGAGATGAAGATTGTGGATGACCATCTCTATGGCAGAGTGATTGACATTCTGCGAAACGGAAGTAAACTTATGCTACTCTCCATCGGACTGACCCTGGTACTGGCTACCGGAGGTACGGATATCTCCGTAGGTTCTGTGATGGCAATCAGTGGGGCAGTTGCCTGCAGTATTGTGAATGGCAATATATTATCCTTCTTTGGTGGAAATGTTGCAGCAGCGATCCTCATTGCAATTATCGCTGGCTTAATCTGTGGGTTATGGAATGGATTTTTAGTTTCCAGAATTCAGATTCAGCCGATTGTGGCAACGATGATTCTAATGGTTGCAGGACGAGGAATTGCTCAACTGATCACCAATGGTAAGATCGTAACCATTAATTCGGAGGCTTATTATTTTATCAATGGAGGATACATTATAGGTCTTCCATTCCCACTTTTTATTGTAGGCTTTGCACTCCTTCTTGCCCTGTTATATACAAGAAAAACAGCATTTGGTTTATTTGTAGCAGCCATTGGCTGCAATCCTAACTCCAGCCGGTTTGCAGGAATTCATGTTGGAACTATTAAACTTCTTGTATACACCTGCAGTGGAGCTTTGGCAGCAGTTGCCGGTCTGATTGAAAGTGCCGGAATCAAAGGAGCTGATTGCAATAATGCTGGTCTTATGATTGAGTTGGATGCCATCTTGGCGGTTGCTATCGGTGGAACCTCTTTAAATGGTGGTAAATTTTCTATCCCGGCAAGTATCATTGGAGCTCTGATCATTCAGAGTATTACTACAACGGTTTATGCTTTAGGTATCGCTCCGGAGATAACCCAGGTAATCAAAGCGGTCCTGGTAATCTTCATCTGCTTGTTCCAATCTTCGGAGTTCAAAGCTACTTTATTTAGCAAATTACCTTTGAGAAAGGCGGTGCAGTAAGTTGAAGAAGCATAAGTTAAAATTCAGTTTCAATAATATCTCCTTGTTGATTACTGCTGTACTGTTTTTTATACTTTTTAGTTTTGGATCAATAACCTATGACCATTTCTTTTCCTTGTCAACTTTTTTTAATCTGTTCAACGATAATGCTTATTTAATTGTCGCTGCAATTGGTGTTACTTTTGTACTCCTTACCGGAGGAATTGATATTTCAATCGCCTCAACGATTGCCTTTACCTGTGTATTCTCGGCCTTCTTACTGCGGCAGGGCGTATCGGAATATGTGGTTATTCCCTTGGTTCTGTCGATCGGATTACTACTGGGGGTCGCCATGGGATACATCATACATAATTATAAGCTTCAGCCCTTTATTGTCACTCTTGCTGGTCAATTCCTTATGAGAGGACTTTGCTCCGTTATCAGCACGGAGTCGATTCCGATTTCCAACGAGTTTTATAAAAGAATGGCACTCAGTAAACTAAGATTAGGTACCGGAAAAATATATTATTATGTGCTGATTGCGTTATTCGTTGTATTCGTTGCCTTCTATATCCTGAAATATACGAAGTTCGGAAGAAGTGTATACGCAATCGGCGGAAATGAACAGTCCGCTAATCTCATGGGCTTACCGGTTGGGAAAACAAAGATCGCGGTTTATGGAATCAGTAGTTTTTGTGCTGCGCTGGCAGGAGTAATCTTTAGTTTCTACACCTTAGCAGGCTACTCTTTACAGAATATCGGACTGGAGCTGGATGCGATTTCTTCTGCTGTAATCGGAGGAACCTTATTAACCGGAGGTGTCGGTTCTGTGGTTGGAACAACGGTGGGAGTCTTGATTCAAGGGGTAATTCAGACAATTGTTACGTATCAGAATCTAAATACCTGGTGGACGAAGGTAACAATAGCAGCATTACTATGCATCTTCATTGTTATTCAGAGAATTATTTCATATCGGACGGAAAAGGTAGGTAGCAGAGAACGCTTGAAAAAGATTACAATTTAAAGTAAGATAATTACAGAATACATGTACTGAACAAAAATAATCATTTGGGGTGAGTACAATGAGATGGATTAAGAGCAAATTTATCAACATTACGATTCGGAGTAAGATAATTTGGTCCTATTTTCTCGTTGCACTTATCCCTTTTATTATATTTGCCGGCATTGGTTCATATTTCGTCATAAGACAAGCAGGAAATAATGTATTCATGCATACGGACCAAATGTTAAATCAGGTAAAAACAGCAATCGATGTGTACATCAATACGATTGAAAAGACCTCCAATTATATTGCAAAAGAAGTCGAAGACAGTATGTTCTTTGATATATCGTCGGAGGAGGGGGACCTCTTTCAGAGCGAAGAATCCAGAATATCGAAAGTGCTTTATAATATTGCGGACACCCATCCGGAGATAGCGGGAATTTTAATTGCCACGAAGAACGATTTGTACATCAGCACCGGTATGACCCGAATCTCAAGAGATTCCTTTTCCATGGAACGATGGTATCAGCAGGCAGTGGAGCATCCGATGGAAATCCAGATGATCAGTAATATTGCAGGCAGAAATATTATTACGAATGAAAGTTACTCCATTGACGATGCTTTTTCCCTTTCAAAAGCCATTATTAGCCCGCTGGATGGACAGGTCATGGGTGTTATCCTGATCGATATTAAGCATGATATCATTTCAACCTCCATAAAAAGTATTACCCTGGGTGAAAAAGGATTTGTATTCGTTATTGATGATAACCGGCATGTGGTTTATACGCCCACGAATAATATTACATACCGGTTGAATATGAGCCAGCTTGGAGGTGGGGATAAGACTCCGATTACAACAAGAATTGACAAAGAAAAGTATCAGATTCGGCAGGAACATTCGGATTATACAGGCTGGAAAATCGTTGGTGTATTTTCCATCGATGAAATTATGAGATCCGTTAATGCAATGTTATATATTTTAATTACCTGTATCGGTATTACATTAATCTGTATTACGATAATATCCTTTAAGATATCACAGACAATTACAAACCCGATTAAACAGTTGAAAAGACTGATGAAAAGGGCAGAAGAGGGAGATTTGACTGTCCGGTTTGAAGTTCATTATCAGGACGAGGTCAGTGTGCTCGGTAATAATTTTAACCAGATGCTTGATCGTATTGAATATCTGATCCATATGGTGTATATCGAACAGCAGAATAAAAGGAATGCAGAATTAAAGGTTCTGCAGGAGCAGATAAAACCTCATTTTTTATATAATACACTGGATACAATCAATTGGATGGCAAGGGAATATGAGGCCAGCGATATCGTTAAGATTGTAGATGCTCTGACAAGTATGTACCGGATTGGTTTGAGCGGAGGGAAGGATTACATAACCCTGGCAGAAGAGATCACCTATGTATCCAATTATTTATATATACAGAAAATTCGTTATGGACCGAAAGTAAACTATGAGATTATTGAAGATAAAAATCTGCAGAAGTATGAAATTCCAAAGCTGATATTACAGCCCTTGGTGGAAAATGCCATCTATCATGGTATAAAAACAAAACGAGGTGAAGGTCACTTAACCATTATGACCAAGGCCGCGAATCAGGATTGTATGGAACTATCGGTGGAAGATGATGGATCCGGAATGACCCAGGAAAAGGTGGATGAGCTGAACCGTATGCTGAATGAGCCCTTAAGTATCGGCGTAAGCCACCAGAGTTTTGGGATCTTTTATATTAAAGAGAGACTCCGGATTAGGTATGGCAATCATTTTCAAGTTCGGGTAGAGAGTACGAAAGATACCTCGACAAAGGTAACTATCATAATACCATTGCTTGGCGTTGCGGTAGAAGAAGGAGCGGCTTATGAACAATAAGAAAAAATCTATCATTCATATTGCCTCACGAAGTATCCTGTTACTTTTGAGTAGTATTTTTGTAATTCTCATTACCGGGTGTGAGTACTACAAGGAAAATAAGGATTATGAAAAAATTGATTATGTTATTGGTGTTTCACAGGCTAATATGCTGGAATCCTGGAGGCTGGTATCTACCAATGAGATAAGTGAGGAAGCTGCAAAATATAGCAATATAAACCTAATAATAACGGATGCAACTTCTGATTCAGAAAAACAAAAAAAGGATATTAAGAAACTACTCGACTATGGAATTGATTTATTGATTGTCAGCCCCTGTGATGTTGATGAGATGACCCCAATCATCCGGCAGGTTTATCAAGAAATACCGGTTATTGTTATGGACCGGGCTGTGGAGGGATTTGATTATACCCTGTATATCGGACCGGATAATGAATTGATTGGAAGACAGGCTGGAGAAAGTGTCCTTCAGCTTTTACCGGATAAGACGGGGACAGTATTGGAACTTTGTGCCAGTGAGGATTCAAAGTCCAGTGCGGATAGGAGTAAAGGTTTTCAGTCTGCAGTTTCAGAACATAGAGGAATAAACATCCTTCAATATAGAATTGAGACTGCCACACGGGACGAAACGGAAGACCGTGTTATGGAGATGAAAGCATCTCTTAAGGATATCGATTTAATCTTCGCACATAATGATTACATGGCGAGAGGAGCACACCTGGTACTGCAAAAACTGAAATTGGATATTCCCATCATCGGAATAGATGGATTTACCGGCCAGAATAACGGGATAAGTATGGTTAAAAATGATATCATAGCAGGAACAATCACCTGTCCAACCGGAGGGAAGGAAGCGATACAATTTGCCATGGATATCTTAAATCATGTCAGTGGTGTCCCAAAACAGATCATACTGCGTAGTCACAGTATTACGAAGGATAATGTAGAAACGTATGTCTCCAGTTTAAATCAACCGCTGAAGCAAGAAGATCACATCATTGATGTTGGATACTCCCAGTTAGGAACGGAGAGTGCATGGAGACTAGCGAATACAGCTTCGATTAAAGAGGCAGCGAAGGATGCCGGTATTAATCTTATCTTCGATGATGCGAACCAATCCCAGAAAAAGCAGTTTGAAGCGATTCGTAGATTCATCGATATGGAAGTTGATGTAATCGTTATATCACCGGTAGTTGATTACGGTTGGGAGGAAGTTCTTCAGGAAGTAAAAGCCGCTGGAATTCCTGTACTGTTATCAGACCGAAGTATAGCCACAGAAGAGGATGATCTCTATGTTACTTACATCGGAGCGGAGTTTCTGGAAGAGGGACGAAGAGCAATGCGTTGGATTGCCGAGAATGTCAAGGCTGATACCACAGGTGCTAAAATCATAGAATTACAAGGGACCATTGGTTCTTCCCCGGCCACGGAACGTAAAAAGGGGTTTGAAGAAATACTTGTCCAATATCCGGATTATCAGATTGTATATTCCGATGTTGGGGATTTTACATTTGAGGGTGGAAAAAGAATTATCAAGGATTATCTGACAGAGAATCAATGGGATATTGATATCATCTTTGCCCATAATGATGATATGGCCTTAGGAGCAATCAGTGCATTAGAAGAGTTTGGAATAAAACCGGGGAGAGATGTGAAGATTGTGTCAGTCGATGGAACCAAAGAAGCATTTGAAGCAATGATCAAAGGTAATCTGAACTGTTCCGTAGAATGCAGTCCTCTTCTTGGTCCACAGCTTATGAAAGCGGTTAAGGATCTTATGACTGGGAAAGAGCTTCCGTTACGAATTATAACGGATGAGAAGATTTATACGGAAAAAGACGCGCAGAGTTTAATCAAGGAAAGAAAATATTAACCAGATGGAATCTTAGCCTTTCACCTATCAGAGTATTATATGGTGAAAGGCTTTCTTATTACCTGCTCTAATCTCCTTCTTCCGTTTGGTTATGGAACTTTGATTTTTTCGGTAAAAAGACTAACCAGTGTAACAGTTTTTGAGGAATCGCAAACACTGACATGATACCTAAGGCGATGGCAACCGCTAATTTTATGGTCTCGATACCTTTGTTAGCTGCCTGGCTAAGCTGATTCATGATCATATAATACGTTGTATAATAGATACCGGCACCGGGTACGAGTGGAAAGATACCGGCAATAAGAAATACAGTTACCGGAACCCTCCGGCGTATGGCAAATATCCTTGAAAAAGCAGTGAGTATAATTGCTGCTACAAAGGTTGCCAAGACCGGTGAAAGATGAAAGGATATTAAGAGCAGATAACACAACCAGGCTACTGCTCCGGTAAAGCCGCAAAAAAGAAATTGCTTCTTAGGTACACTAAATAAGATACAAAATGATAATGTTGCAAAGAAAGCAACGATGGTCTGGATAATCATAGGAACCTCCACTTATATTGTGCCCACAGACGAAAGCCTACGGGCAAAACTTGCTTTTTATCAGGTGATTGACATCTGAATTAAGTTACTAACTGATTCCGAAATATTGAAATGCCTGGAAGGCGGTACCGACACCGATGGCAATACATAGGGCAACCAAGATTGCATCCGTCAGATGTATTGTACCGGATAGATAATCCCCGTTAAAATAATCCCGGATAGCAGTAGTTAATGCAACTCCCGGTACCAGAGGGATGATAGCACCGATGATGATTTTATCTATGCTATGACCTAAGCCTATAGAATATAGGATGAATGCAACAGAGGATACTAACAAGCTGGCAAGGATAGTCTTTAATACCTTGGACATGTGCTCGATACTTTTTACGATCAGAAAAAGATAAAGGAAGATTCCTGCAACAGCCGCTGCCAGACTGTCAAAGAAGCTGCCACCGAACATATAACAGAAGCAGGCACAGCCGATGCTTGCTGCTAGGGTCTGCAATACATTCGAATATGCCGGATGCTTGGCTATTTCCTGAAGTTTTTCCGTAGCCGCCTCTATGGAATAGGTTCCTTCGGTGATCTCTCTCGATAACTGGTTAACAGCCGTAATTCGTCCGATGTGAACAATGGAGAGAGGGATGTGTTTTATCGCGGTACTGCGAGCATAATCACCCTCATGCATGGTTACAAATATTCCATTGGATACGGTATAGATATGTAAATTAGTAACCTGATAAGCTTTTGCGATATGTTCCATAGTCTCCTGCACCCGGAAGATTTCAGCACCGTTGTGCAATAGTATTTCACCTGCAAGCATGATCAGATTAAGAACCTTTTGGTTATGTAATTGCTGGTCAGTCATTAGAAAACCTCGCTTAATTTTATTAATTAATAAATTGCGAAACGATTTATGTTATGTCATTTTACATACAACTAATACCAATTACCTTCGCTCCATGCTGATTCCGCGCAAATTTCGCTCAGGAACTGTATTGATTATATGTAAAATTGCTTCAGTTAGTAAGTTTCGCAATCATATATTTATTAGTAATCATAACACTAATAACATTACATAGTTTTAGGAAAATGTCAACTGTAGGTATCATACCAATTCTCCCATAAGCTAATTGAATTATAACTGAAATCCATATTAAATATCGGAAATCCATAAAATAAATTCTACTAACATGTTATGATAGTGCTAGAATCGGTTGGTATGCCAAGGGAAAGGAATATGCTTTACTGGCTCCGATTAAATAAGGCAGAGGGATGTATGCTTATGCGAAAGATGGATTTGTCAGGGATATGGGGACTAAAAAGTAAGTATAATCAGATCAATATAAAAGGGCAGCTTCCTGGCTGTAATTATCTTGATATGATGAAGAGTAAGGTTATTGCCGACCCATTTTGGGGTCAGAACGAAAAGGAAATGACTAGGCTTGCTGAATATGATTATGAATATGCAAGGGAATTTGCTGTTACATCGGAGTTACTTCAGGAAGAGTGTATTAACCTGGTAATCAGTGGTCTTGATACACTGGCAGTGATTACGATCAATAACCACAAGATTGCTGCTACGGATAATGTTCATAGAACATATCATTTCCCGGTAAAAGAATATTTGCGGGAAGGTAAAAACCAAATTTTGATCTCGTTTCCTTCCCCGTTACCTTATATAGAAGAGAAGAATAAACAGGATAGGATACCCTTCTCCTCCGGTATGGGTGTAGACGGCATTTCTCATATTCGCAAGGTGCAATGTCATTTTGGTTGGGATTGGGGGCCGATACTTCCACCCGTCGGAGTAACCGGAGAGCTTGAGTTACAAGCCTATTCAACTGCTAAGATCGATCAGGTAACCATAGGACAGAAGCATGAAGGAAATAAGGTTACTTTGTCGATTATGGCTAAAGTGAAAGAAGTACGTTCAATAGGGAACAGTGACAACAAGTTAAAGGTACAGATCACCTCGCCTACCGGGGAGAAATTCATCATAGACATTGATATCCTAGACGGTTGTGGAAAAGCAGAAATTGAAATACAGGACCCTCAGCTTTGGTGGAGTAATGGTCTGGGGAAACAAAACCTATATCAGGTAGAGGTATCACTGACCAACCGGGGGAATGAGTTGGATAACTGGAGAAGGCATACTGGACTTAGAACAATAGAACTTGATACTTCGAAGGATCAGTGGGGTAAGAATTTCAGATTTCTGGTCAATGGAGTACCGATATTCGCCAAAGGAGCAGACTGGATACCAAGTGATTCTTTTGTCACCAGAACATCGAAGGAGGAGCTGGAGTTTTATATCCGGAGTGCTAAAGATGTGAATATGAATATGCTTCGCGTGTGGGGTGGGGGATATTATGAATCCGATGATTTCTATGATCTTTGCGATGAATATGGTATCTTGGTATGGCAGGACTTTGCTTTTGCTTGTGCTCCTTATCCCTTCTACAACCGTGAGTTTTTAGATAATGTGGAAGCAGAAGTCAGGGATAATATCAGACGACTTCGCCACCATGCTTCCCTAGCACTCTGGTGTGGTAACAATGAGATTGAGCTGATAGCGATGATGTGGAAGAAGAATAAGCGGTTATATGATGCAAACCTAGGCTTTTTCCATGATATCCTATCGGATTGGGTGAAGCAGGAGGATCAGATTACACCTTATTGGCCAGGCTCCCCAAATTCCGGAACCAAGACGGATGCAGCGAATAATCTCAACATCGGGGATACTCATTTATGGCAGATCTGGCATGGAATGATGCCGATAGAACATTTTCGCAAATTACCCAGCAGATTCTGTTCAGAATTCGGAATGGAATCCCTGCCTTCCATGAAAACCGTCAAATCCTTTACGGATCAGACGGAACCGAGAATCTTTGATCCTGTAATGTTGTCCCATCAGAAGTCCAAGGGTGGTAACCAGAAGATGCTGTTCTACCTGTTGGCAAAATACAAAAACCCTGCAAAACTTGAGGACTTTGTGTACCTTTCCCAGTTGGTTCAATCGGAGACAGTCCGTGAAGCCACGGAGGAATGGAAGAGAAACTTTGGCCGCTGTAACGGTGCAATCTATTGGCAGTACAATGACTGTTGGCCGGTAGCGTCCTGGGCAGGAATTGATTATGGTAAACAGTTTAAGGCTGTGATGTACAAGGCAAAGCAGTTTAACTCCTTATTAAGTGCTTCTGTTGATATGGCGAAGGAGAAAGCCTCAGTTCACATCGTTAATGAATATCCTGAGGCATGCGAGGTTACTCTAAGCTGTATTCTGGAGGATTTCAGCGGTAATGTTCTATACGAAAATAATAAGAAGTTAACCGTTGGTGCTACGCAGGCAGTGAAGGGACTTGAAATCTCATTTGCAGACAGTTTGAAAGGACATAATAAGAATAACGTCGTACTTATTGTTAGGATTAAGAAGGGAAATCAAGTGATTTTCAGTCAGACGAGACTCATTGTGTCGGATAAGCTGGCGAAGTTGCAAGCACCGAAGATTAAGACAGAACTGAAAATTAACGGAGAGGTAGGAGAACTGACTTTAACTGCCGATACCTTTACCCGTTATGTCTATATTGAGATTGATGGAATAGAGAGGCCCCTGTCTGACAATTTCTTTGACTTGCGAAAAGGTGAAGCCTATACAATTACCTTCCATATTCCACAGGGTATGAAATCGGGAGATCTGAAGAAGAGGATAAAGATGAAATCCCTTGCAGAAATTCGGTATAAAGGAAATCTTCTGACAGATAAAATCTTGAGAATCCTGATGAGATTACATAAGGATAATTTCCTAGCGTGGATAATATTTAAATTCATTTAAATACATTTAATAGTAAAAGGTTGTTGGTACATCCGAGCTTCGGTGGTGCCAATAACCTTTTTTTTCACTATTTTGCAGGCTTATTTCATGCGGTATTGTTTCGGACGAAAGCCGGTGCATTTTTTGAATACGTTGGAGAAATATGCACCATTACAGAATCCTAGCATTTCACCAATATCACTGATGGAATAAGCACTGTTAAGGAGTAGACCTTTTGCTTCCTCAATTTTAGCGCTAATGATGTAACTATATAAGCCGGTGCCCATCTCTTTCTTGAATAATGCGGATAGATAATCCGGGCTGATATGTAGCGTGTTTGCTAATTCCGCTACAGTGTAATGCTCATAGATACGATTATGGATCTGCTGTAGACACTTTTTGATATAGGCAGAATGGCTTTCAGTCTTTACTTTTTTCATAATACTACAGTATTCAAAGATGATTTGGTAAAGTATTCTCTCTAGATCCTTATTACTTCCTGCCTGTTCAATTTCATTGAGAAGATAATCACTTAAGAAAAATACGGATTCTGCATTTGCTCCATGTTCTATGGTGGCACGGCTTACAACAGCTACCAGTGAGATGGCCATATTTTTCTCTGCTCGCAGCGGCTGAGGTGCTAGAACATCTTTATAAGAGATGTTCACCCCATTTTGTGCACGTTCTATTGCTTTATCGTGATCACCCTTTATAATATCTGCGATGATCAGTTGTTCCGTCTCATAGGAATGATGGCGAAATCCTGTGGCACGGTTCTTAGAAATGACACCTTGAATACTCATATGATAATCTCCCTATCAGGAATTATATAATTAATTGCGAAACAATATAAGTTACTTAATTTTACATACAATTAATACGAATTCCTTCGCTCCATGCTGATTCCGCGCAAATTTCGCTCAGGAACTCTATTTATTGTATGTAAATTGCCAAAGCTTTTGGGTTTCGCAATCATCTAAGAAACTCTACCAAGGGATATTATAACATGACACAAATTACTTTTCATTACATTCTGGCGTTGCATGAATAGTTCTTTCTTTTATCTTTTAATAAAAATCCTTTTACCAAAATGTCTTTTATAATCAAATTATGTCGCAATTGCAAGTTTGCTGTATTTTTGGTAGACTATACTTGATACATAATTTAGGAAAGGTATAATATTATACTATATTATATAAGGTTGTTTAATGATCTTTGGAGCTATCTATTCAGTAGGTTTTCTCATAAGTGTAATATTAATTGTTTTACTTTTAAAAACGGGTCAAACAGATATATCAAAGCGTCTGATCAGTCTGACGCTAATGGTATCTTTTTGGATTCTGATGGAAGCATTAAGTTTTATTGCTCCTGAGGAATGGATCCTTGTGTTTCAGAAATTAAAATATATTGGTGTAATTTTAGTACCACCAACGTTGCTATTGACTTCAATCGTATTTATTAAAAAGCTTACAAAAATGGATTTTGTTAGGAAGTTGTTGTTGTTCAGTATTTCATTAATATCACTATTATCCGTATTTACAAATCAGGTTCCATATCGTTTTATAGCAGATCCCCAGATTTATTTTACGGGGGATATTCCGATGTTTGTATATAAGAAGGATATTGGCTTTATTATCAATGCCGGTTATTCTTATTTGTTGATTTTGATAACGTGCTACTTATTGTTAGTAAGAGCAATCAAATCACCAAAAATATATCAAAGGCAGAGTTTGTTTGTCTTTTTTGGTTGTACCTCATCTTTTATCATAAACATTCTCTTTATTACTCAGGCATATAAGCTGATTCCTATTGATACGACGCCGTTATTTATTCTGGTTACGTTTATCATATTCTATTGGGGAGTGTATCATTTACCAAAATCAATGATAGTACCTTATGCCAGAAATCTTGTGATAGAGAACATGAACGATTTGATTCTGGTAGTAGATAACTACCAATGCATTATTGATGTCAATCCTATTGCATTCCTGCTCATACAACAATATGCTGACCAGGATAAGAAAAAGTTCTTAACAAAAACAAAACTAATTGGCATGGATATTAATGAATTATTAAAACACATACCACAGATCAGAAACTTGCAATCAAAGATGCTAAACAAGGAAGAGAACATACTTGTCTTGCAGAAGGGTGTAAAGACTAATTATTATAGTTTAAATAGGGAAGATATTTTTGATACGGACAAGCTAAAGATCGGAACCCTCTTCATCTTGCACGATATCACTCAGATGAAGGAACAGCTGAACAACTTAATCATACTGAATGAGGATCTCGCTATCTCAGACATGGTTATTAATAATGCGTTGGAAGGTATTATAATAACCGATGTTAATAATGTTATAATCCGAGTAAATGATTCCATGATAAGAATGTCAGGATACTCAAAAGAGGAACTCATTGGACACAATCCGAGAATTATGAGATCGGAGAAACATGATAATATATTCTACCAGGAGATGTGGGAGCAGATAAAACTGCAGGGTTCCTGGGAGGGTGAAATCTGGGATAAGAAGAAAACCGGCGAGATTTATCCAAAATGGATGTCGATCATTACAATAAATAGCAAAGACGGAACAGTGGTAAATTTTATCGGTATCTCCTCAGATATAACTAAAATGAAGAAAGCAGAGAATGATATTCAATTATTGGCTTATTACGATTCTCTGACAGGGATACCGAACAGGACATTATTCTATGATCGATTACGAACCGCTATACTCCGGTCAAAACGCATGAATACCTGTGTTGCATTGTTTTTTATGGATATCGACCGGTTTAAATACATCAATGATTCCTTAGGTCATGATGCCGGAGACCAGCTATTAATAGAAGTATCAAAACGTATCAAATCAGTAATACGTGAAGCAGATACCCTATGTAGATTAGGCGGAGATGAATTTACACTCATTTTGGAAAATAGCAGTTGTGCAGAAGATGCAATTATCGTAGCAGAGAAAATTGTAAAAATCATTAATGAACCCTTCAACATAATGGATCGGCAGGTCGTTGTTACTATCAGTATCGGAATAGCAATATCTCCTTTTGATGACCAAACAGTGGAAGGTATTATAAGAAAAGCCGATAGTGCGATGTACCATGCAAAGGAGACGGGTAGAGGAAAGTATGCATTTTCGTCTGCCGATATTGAAAAAAGAAATCATGAAATGCTGGAAATGCAGATTAAACTAAAGGACGCTTTGCAGAAGGAAGAGTTTTTGCTGTATCTGCAGCCTCAGATTGCTCTCCAAGATGGGGAATACAGGATTATTGGAGCTGAAGCTCTGATACGCTGGCAAAGAGAGGGTGAGCTGATTCCTCCGATACAATTTATTCCGGCTTCCGAGGAAAATGGCATGATTTTACCAATCGGCAACTGGGTCATTAAAGAAATATTCCGAATGGATCGTATTCTAAAAGAGCATGGGATTCATACAAAGCTAGCATTTAATGTATCGGTAAAACAATTTGAAAACACTGATTTGATTCATCTGTTAAGGGAAATGGTAGAAGATAATGCTGCTCAGGATATTCAATTAATTGTTGAAATTACGGAAAGCATGTTTATCAATAACTTAGAGAGAGCAGTAGAATACCTGAATGAAATCAAAGCACTGGGGATTAGTATCGCGCTAGATGATTTTGGTACAGGGTTCTCGTCACTGAGTTTCTTGACAAAGCTACCGGTTGATATTCTGAAGATAGATAAATCCTTTGTAGACCGGTTGGGTGACTATCAGTATAGAAACCTTACCTATACCATTTTATCAATGGCAAAGACATTGAATCTCAGAACATTAGCAGAAGGTGTAGAGACAAAGGAGCAAGCAGATAGTTTGGTCTCTAAGGATTGTGATGAATTACAGGGTTATTATTATAGTAGACCTTTACCACTTGATGATTTTATGAGTTTCTATAAAGGATGGAATCCTCTTCAATAAGCTTTCATAAATTTAGGACTTACGGCCACATAACTATATGTGGTTGTAAGTCCTTTTTATAAGAGGTTACCGATACTCTAATGCTTTGAGATCTTAGAGTAGCACCTAATAATGATAGACGGGATTAATTAAACGGAAGGTACTAATTTGTTGTCTCAACAGAATAAATCTCTGAGGCAAGCTTCTCTACGCCATCAAAAATCTGATAACCATAAGACCAGAAATCATTATATTCAATAACATATACACGCTTATTCTGTACAGCACTTAAACTTTGAAGTGCCTCCTCACTATAGATTGCATCAAGCATCTCCTGTGGTTGCGGTCCTCCGCTATAGTATGACATAAGAATTACATCCGGATTAGTTGCAATAAACTGCTCCAGACTAATCTCACCACTAGCGTCCTTAAAAGCATTATCAAGATTAATCAAGTTCATGGCGTCATTCTGGAAAGTATCCGTACTGCCACTATAGACGGTGATATTACCATCACTTGGAAAAGCGTATGCATATAGCAAAGGTAGGGTTTCATCAGAAGCCGGGACAAGCGCTTTCAACGCTGCTTCCTTGGCAAGCAAAGTATCGCTGAACTTAGCTGCATTTTCTTGAACATTGAAGATTTCACCGATTTCTTTGATATCCTTATATAAGTCCTCTAAGGAAGCACCCAGTCGGCAGGCATTCATAGCGTAGGTATGAATATCCATACTGTTAAGATCATCAATTGTACCAACGCCCCAATCAGCATTTGCGTAAAGATCTCCACGACCAATAATAAAATCAGGGTTTGCACCTAGGGTTATCTCTTTACCGACATATCCTTCGGAAAGTACGGGGACTTTTGCAAACTCATCAGCAATATCGGCTGGTGTTTCTCCATAGACAGCAGCTACGCCTACGATGCGATCGGATAAGCCAAGGCGAATCAGCAATTCTGCGGTAGGTTGGGTTGTAGCGACTACACGTTCAGGAACGGCCTCGAATACCTGATCCTTGTCAGTCCAAACACCATCAGTGATACTGTAGTTTGCAACAGAAAGTGGGTAACTGGTCCAGGTTGAAGACTCTGTGGGAGTTTCAACAACAGTGGTATCGGTTTCAGCAGAATCTTGAGTCTCAATATCTGCTATTTCATCATTACCTGTGTCGGTGCTCTCCTGTGGAGTTTCCGTAACCGAGTCTGTTGTATCCGAAGTTTTTGAAGAACAGCCTATAAATACGGCTGATACAAAAAGTAGCAGTGATGAGCTTATAAGTAATTTTTTAAATAGATATTTCATAAGTATGTCTCCTTTAAATTGGATGATTTGGTTAGTACTTGCTAACTCGCATAGTATACAACGTAGAAAAATCATATGTCAATAAGAATTATGAACATGATAATTATTATCAAGTAAATACAAATCGATTAAAATAAACCAGATAGATCAAGGGATTAAGCAGTGAGACTAAATAAAAAATACAAATAATTTATGCAAAATATCTACCTTATTGATAAAATTTATTGGGAGGAGCATAAAAGGGCTTTCTGCGATTGACATCCAAAGGACCCTGTGATATATTGCATGAAGTTAGTTACTGCTAACTGTCCGCTCATATTAATAAGCGAACTTAGTATATGATACACTTTAAGGAGAAAACTTAAATGAAAAAAAGTAAGAAACATATGCGACAACATGGTAATCTAAAAAACAAGAATTCATTTCTGATTATGATCATCGTTGGGCTGTTACTATTTATCATCTTATCGATTGGTTTAGCAGTATCGATAGGACAGGTGCATATCCCTCTGGAGCAGACCTTTCGCATTATATTATATAAGATAGCAGGGATACAGCTTGGAGATATGCAGGAGATTGTAGGAGGTTCCTTTGCTGATATTATTTGGCAGATCCGTTTCCCCAGAGCGTTGATGGCAATGCTAGTAGGCGCAGGACTCGCAATGTGTGGAGTCGTTATGCAGGCTTCGGTCCAAAACCCCTTAGCAGATCCATTTATATTAGGTATCTCCTCCGGAGGATATCTGGGAGCGACCTTTGCTATCTTGGTGGGTTTTAGTGCCCCAGGATTTATCGGGCAGACCGGAGTTGCGGTTTGGGCTTTTGCAGGGGCATTCGGAGCATCGTTATTAGTACTTACTCTAGCAGGACTTGGTGGGAAGATGACTTCAGTAAAATTAGTGCTGGCCGGCATGGTTATCAATGCATTATGTAATGCATTTTCTAACTTTATTGTATTCTTCGCAGATAATGCGGAGGGTATCAAGAATGTTACCTTCTGGACCATGGGAAGCTTAGCCGCAGCTACTTGGGATAAGATACCCTTGATCACTCTATGCATTCTGATCAGCGTAGTGTTCTTTTTAACACAGACCAGAATATTAAATACCATGCTTTTGGGTGACGAAGCAGCTGTTACTCTCGGAATCAATCTAAATAGGTATCGAAAAATCTACATGTTAGTTTCTTCTTTAATAACCGGAACCATGGTGGCAAGCTGCGGTATGATCGGATTTGTTGGACTAATTATCCCGCATTTGGTCAGAGGTGTGGTGGGCTCGGATCATAAAAAACTCCTTCCGGTTTCCATTCTCATAGGAGCAGGATTTATGGTTTGGACAGATATATTTGCAAGGATTATAGTGAAACAAAGTGAGTTGCCGATTGGAATAATAACTGCAATGATTGGAGCACCGATTTTTATGTACATGCTAGTTAAAAAGGGCTATGGATTTGGAGGAAAATAAGATGGAACTTAGAGCAAATAATATATCAGTTACAATCTCAAATACAGACATCGTGAAGGATATCACGCTGAGAGTGAATAACAGACAGTTTGTTGGACTAATTGGACCGAACGGCTGCGGCAAATCTACTCTGTTAAAGAGTATTTACAAAGTAATTAAACCGCAGCAGGGGAGTGTGTTCTTGAATGAATTGGATGTTCTGAAGGCTAATCCGAAGGCAGTTGCCAAATCCATGGGAGTTGTCGGACAGTTTAATGATATGAGTTTTGATTTTACAGTAAAAGAAATGGTGCTAATGGGCCGTACCCCTCACAAAGGGTTGATGGAAACGGACACCATAAAGGATTATGAAATTGTTAATGACGCCTTGGAGAAAGTCAGCCTGTCCGATTATGAAGACCGCAGCTATCTGTCTCTTTCCGGCGGAGAAAAACAAAGGGTTATTCTGGCAAGAGCAATTGCCCAGCAGCCGGAACTATTGATCCTTGATGAGCCTACGAATCATCTGGATATAAAGTACCAGCTACAAATCTTAACGGTTGTTAAAAATATGAAGATTGCAACTCTTGCAGCGCTACACGACCTGGAAATCGCCGCTCAATATTGTGATTACCTCTATGTGGTAAAAAAGGGGAAGATTGTTGCTTGCGGAACAACGGAAGAGATACTAACCAAACAATTGATTGGCGAAATCTATGAAGTTAACTGCGAAGTATATACCAACCCGATCACTGGAGGAAGGAGTATTGCTTATCTATCTGCTTAAAATGCTTATAGAGTGGCGCATTATGGATTATCTATTCTACAAAGGATTTTTCAATTTCATATTGAGAATTAATTACTAACCATAATTGCGGATTATAAACTGTTATACTCCATATGCCAGTACCAAGTAATCTGTATTGGGAAACTAGATCTATTAAAGCATTGATACTTCTTGCATCTATAAACCATACAATGTGTTCTATCGGAAGGTCATTATTAATTACGGAATATCTATAATAAGGAGTTTGAGAGATCTCGTCGAACAGTATCGTAGCGCCTACATTACGTGCGAAGTCAACAGCCCTCTCTAACGTCAGTGAAGTAACATTTGAAAGCCCAGCGGAATAGGGAAGCTCCCAATCGTAACCAATGGTTGATATGCCAATAATTACTTTATCAGGCGAAATAAACCGGGTAATAAATTCTAAAAATACGTTTATATTAAAAACGGAACTTATAGGTGAAGGGGGATTGACATTAGTGGCCCATTCGTAGTTCATAAAAATGATATTTTGAGCTAGATTATCTAAAAGTGTATAATCCACTCGCTCAAAGCTGACATCATTATCAACGTTCCTTATCTCAGGGTTTATCGTTATAAAGACTAGGTATCCCTCATCCTTAAGCCGCTTTGATATTTTGGTAAGGTAGCTTTCATACAATGGCAGATTCGAAATACTGATATATTGAAGCGATAAATTTACTCCGTAGTAACCTTTCAATTTTAAGATAGTAAGAATATTTTCTGTTTGTCTGTTTTGAAAATCTTCATTTAATAAAAGGTCAAAAGCAATTACTATATTAGCTTCGCCTTGGATGGTCAAAGATGTTAATAACATAAGTGGTATCACACCATAATCTTTTGTGATTTGAATAAGTTCTGTATCATCATAATAAGTTATTATCTCTCCTTCACTTGTGGCAGTATAATTTAAGACGGATAGGTAAGTCAGATAGGGTAAGGTCTTTCTTAAGGTATCTTTATTAATATATGGAACAGTATTGCCGTGTGTTGTGACCTTCCCTTTCTTGGTATATTGAATCACAAGAACATCTCCTGGGAATAGATATTCTCTTTCTGAAAGGTAAGGATTATTCATTAGCAATTGCATCACGGGAACGTCAAAGGAGTTGGCAATACCTAACAATGTATCGCCTTCTTTGACGGTATAGGTAATCTCCGGATATGCTATTACTATCGACTGTCCGGGGACTAAGCTATTCATAGGGTTTAATCCGTTATCGAGAACTAATTTTGAATCAGATATACCATAGGCATCAGCTATTGATTGTATTGTATCTCCTAGTTGTACTACATGAATTATCATAAACAGTCTCCAAGTATTCTTTATATAATATATGACTTATCATAGATATATTTCAATAATATTTTGAAATAGCAATGGGTAGGGTTTCAACTGCCGACAGGATAAATTTTTAGGCAAATGTGTAATAATATGCTTATCAAATATCAGGAGGTAATTAAAATGATAGATAGAATAGGCAAGATTACTATATATGTGAATGATCAGGAGGAAGCCAAGAAGTTCTGGACGGAGAAGCTCAATTTTACCGTAAAATTTGAGCAACCCATGGGTCCTAACATGAAGTGGTTAGAAGTAGGACCTGGGCCGGATGGTTTTACCACATTCGTATTATATGATAAGAAATTGATGCATTCTCAGCACCCTGCTGCAAATGTTACGCATCCATCTATCTTCTTAAGTACTACCGATATAGTAACCACCTATAACCAGATGAAAACAAACGGAGTTGAAGTAGGAGGAATTATGAATATGCCCTACGGAAAGATGCTTAACTTTAAGGATCCGGATGGTAATGAATACATGTTACGGGAAGATAAGTAAAAAGGACAAAGAATACAGGTATGACAGGCCATGAACGTAAATATATTTTAATAATCATATTTTACGGAGATTTTATGTGGCTGTTACAACATAAAAAGATTATATTAACTACTTTAGCATTTATATTATTATATTTTATCGGTGGGAGTATTGCGATATTCAGGAACGCTAAGGAGAGAGAAGTAATGAGTGAGTCCGGCGGTGAGAATTGGGGACTTGGCTTCGGTATGGAAGGCCAGCCGCCGACGGGCAATGCAACATCGAAGGAATTAATGCAATATGACGCCTATTATATTGGAGATACCAGTGAAAAAGTAATCTATTTAACCTTTGATGCTGGTTATGAGAACGGGTATACCTGTGCTATATTGGATGCATTAAAAAAGCATAAGGTAAGTGCAACTTTCTTCTTAGTCGGTAATTATATTGTATCAAGTCCTGATCTGGTAAAACGAATGATGGAGGAAGGCCATAAGGTTGCCAATCATACCTTCTCCCATCCGAATATGTCAAGAATATCATCTCTGGAGGAATTTCAGAAAGAGCTAAATGATCTGGAGATCGTTTACAACGATGCCACCGGTGACACGATGACAAAATTCTATCGACCTCCACAGGGGAAATATAGTGTAAGCAACTTAAAAATGGCTCAGGAATTAGGATATAAGACCATCTTTTGGAGCCTAGCTTATGTTGACTGGTTTAATGATAAACAACCCACCAAGGATCAAGCCTTCAAAAAGCTAATCGGAAGAATACATCCGGGTGCTATTGTATTGCTTCACAGTACTTCTAAGACTAACTCAGAGATTTTGGATGAGTTGTTGACGAAATGGGAAGAGATTGGATATACCTTTGGAACATTGGAGGAATTGGTACAGGAATGATACAAGAGAAAAATCCTGCTGTCAAAAGAAGAATTGGTTGGAGCATAGAGCGGATCTATTAGGCGGCTACAGATTTTAAGGGGATTGAATGACATGATTGCATAAGTCATGTCATTCAATCCCCTTTTATTTTGTTTTTTCGGTATTCTGAAAATAATCTTTGTTATGTATCAATATCTAAGATGTATACATTGTCTTAAATTCAGTTGGAGTACAATCCTTTATGATCTTAAACATTCTGATAAAGGCGGATAGGCTGCTGAAACCACACTGAAGAGCTACCTCCGTAATGGTAATCTCTTTATCCACCAATAGCTTCTCGGCATACTCAATTCTCTTTCTGTTCAGGTACTTATAAAATGATACGTTAGTGAATTGTTTGAACAAGCGGCTGAAGTGATATTTACTAAAGCCGGAGATACCTGCTACAAAGTCCAATGATAATTCTTCACTGCAGTGTTCACGGATATAATCACATACAAACAAAAAACGTTCCGTATATTCTCTTTGCTTGCGGAGGCTATTATTGAAGGATTTGGCATTGGGAGAGTAACTCCTTCCAATCAATACAAAGATCTCAATCAATTTCGAATAAATAGATGCTTCACTCAGAGGAGAGTCGGCAAAGTACTCATCGGATATCTCAAGCATCAAGTTTTGGATCTGCTCGTGGGTCTCTGGCTCATCCTCGGCGGTTATAACAAGAGCAGGGGAGATTATAGTTAGGGTTGCTTCCAATTCCTTAATACCGTGGAGTAAGGTGAAATCTGCTTGAAAGATTAGTCGTTTTCCTTCGTCAGCATCCATGCTGTGAACAACTCCCGGATTGATTAAAAGTACGTCACCTTCTCTAAGAGTAAACAAATTGTTGCAGCAAGTAACCCGATAGTGATTCTGCAGTGGCATAATGATCTCCAGAGGCGCATGCCAATGACTGGGATATCGCTCGCATTCATCATTAGCATAGAGACGGATCGTTGTATTTGCCTTAAAATTAACAGTTTCCTGTATCCCTTTCAGAGTTTCTATCACGTAAACCACAACCTTTCGCACTGATTTGAACTTCTAATGATATTAAAAATTGCCATCCACTATCATAAAGAATATACTAAAATTAGAGAAAATGCAATATATAAAGTAAAAGTGTATATAACATTAGGAAAAATAATAATTAAGATATACATAATAGATGACAAAATATTCGAATAATGGATGGTGACAAAAATAACATTAGCAAGAATTAGGAGTTAGTAAACAATTATTTGGATGCAATTGATATTTTCTTTTGTTATAGTTAGGAATTAGAAAAGGGTCAGGATTATGTTTCGTAATAAGATAGTTAATAGTCTGACTGCCTTATGGTATAAGGGTAATTTTGCTACGAAAAGACTATAATATAAGGAGATTGACGTTATGAAACGAGAAGAAGCGCAAAAGAGAGCAAAGGAATTAGTTGCTAAGATGACAATAGAGGAGAAAGCTTCTCAATTACGTTATAATTCACCTGGAATTGAGAGACTAGGTGTTCCGGAATATAATTGGTGGAATGAAGCGCTGCATGGTGTAGCAAGAGCAGGTGTTGCAACCAGCTTTCCTCAGGCGATCGGAATGGCGGCAGCCTTTGATGAGGATCTGTTGAAAAAGGTGGCGGATGCCATAGCTACCGAAGCAAGAGCAAAATATAATGAATATGCAAGACATGGGGATCGGGACATCTATAAGGGATTAACCTTTTGGTCTCCCAATGTGAACATTTTTAGGGACCCTAGATGGGGTAGAGGGCATGAAACCTATGGTGAAGACCCATATCTGACTAGCCGTCTGGGAGTTGCTTTTGTCAAAGGCCTTCAGGGTGACGGAGATGTCATGAAAGCAGCAGCCTGTGCAAAACATTATGCGGTACACTCTGGGCCGGAGGCAGAACGACATTCCTTCAATGCGTTGGTATCGAAGAAGGATTTATATGAGACCTATCTCCCGGCTTTTAAAGCGCTAGTGACAGAAGCAGAAGTAGAAGCAGTGATGGGTGCATATAACCGGACAAATGGTGAGCCCTGTTGCGGCAGTAAAACTTTAATCCAAGAGATACTTCGAGGAGATTGGAGGTTTCAGGGTCATTTTGTATCGGATTGTTGGGCAATCAAGGATTTCCATGAGAATCACAGGGTGACGAATACTGCAGAGGAATCTGCAGCTATGGCACTGAATGCAGGGTGTGATTTGAATTGTGGGAATATTTATCTGTATATCTTAAAAGCATACCAGGATGGACTGGTGAAGGAAGAGACGATTACAACCGCCGTGGAACGGTTATTTGCAACCAGATACTTGCTTGGTTTGTTCGATAATAATAAGTATGACCAGATTCCTTATGAAGTGGTAGAATGTAAGGAACATCTTGACTTGGCAGATAAAATGACGGAGGAATGTCTGGTTTTACTTAAGAATAACGGTCTACTTCCCCTTGATAAGGATAAGATAAAAACCATCGGTGTCATCGGTCCCAATGCAGATAGCAGGGCTGCGCTGATTGGTAACTATCATGGTACCTCCTCCGAGTACATTACAATTTTGGAAGGAATCCATCGAGAGGTAACGGAACATACTAGAGTTCTTTATTCCGAAGGCTGTCATCTGCACTTGAATAAAGTAGAATGGCTTGCAAGAGAGAACGATAGAATGAAAGAAGCTGTTATTGTTGCTGAACATAGTGATGTAGTTATCCTGTGTCTTGGTCTTGACGAGACTCTGGAAGGAGAAGAAGGAGATGCGGGCAACAATTATGCCTCAGGTGACAAGCTTGATTTGTTGCTGCCTGAACCCCAGAGAAGGCTTTTGGAAGCAGTTGCCAAGGTAGGAAAGCCTACTGTTCTATGCCTCAGTGTGGGAAGTGCTATTGATCTGTCCTTTGCCGAAGAGCATTTTGATGCAGTGTTACTGACCTGGTATCCCGGAGCAAGAGGAGGAAACAGGATTGCTAAGACCTTATTTGGTGAAAGTTCACCGTCCGGAAAACTACCGATTACCTTTTACCGGAGCGTTGATGAATTATTACCCTTTACCGATTATTCTATGGAAGGCAGAACCTATCGTTATATGAAAGGTGAAGCGTTGTATCCCTTCGGCTATGGATTGACTTATGGCAATTGTGTTGTGAAGCATGCAGGATTTGTGGATGGTAGGATTGAGGCGGAGGTTGCGAATATAGGAGATAAAGATACAGGTGAAGTGATACAGGTCTATATTAAAAATCTAGACTCTGTCCACGCCGTTACAAATTATAGTCTATGCGCGTTTTTGAGGATATTCCTTAAGAAAGGGGAGACACTTAAGGTGGAACTGCCAATCCGCGACGAAGCCTTCTTTGTCGTCAATGAGGATGGAAAGTATCTACAGGATGGAACTAATTTTAAACTGTATGTAGGCTTTGGTCAGCCAGATTCAAGAACACAGTATCTGACAAAGCAAAGCAGCACAGAAATATCTGTGGAATTGATATAATTCGCTATCGTAATAAAATACCTTTTTATAACAAAGAGGAGAAGGTAAGTGGGTAGGTCCCATTTACCTCCTCTTCTTTTTGTGTTTTTAAAATTATTGGTTTCACAGATCAGAACTAGTACATCTGTAATTGATCATAATTAGATTCTCTGTAATATATCAAAATTAGAATCTTAGTATTACATCAAAATTAGAATATCTTTCTATAATTGTAAGAAAGCTGTGTTTATGTTATTATGTAGAAATAAATATTACCAGGGGGATAGGAGAGGTTATTATAATGAAAGAAAATACAAACCTAAAGCAAGTCAATTTATCAGTCATAGCAAATCTCAAGGTACATGGGAGAACGACAGACTGCCTGTCACCGCTTACCCTATTTTGGACCGGAAGTGCTTTGGAATTCAATGCGAAGGGATCCGAACTCTGGATCGAAGTGGAAGCAGATTATTCAGCTTACGAGCCCTGGATCAGTATATTGATGAATGGTGCACCGGTAAGCAGAATGATGGTTACCTCAGGAAGACATTGGATCTGCTTGTTCCGGGGAATGAGTGAGAATGTAGTTAAGAATGTCCGTATTGTCAGAGATGTACAAGCGATGAACGGAGACCCGGAAAACTTTCTGCAGATTCATGCGGTCAGGTTTGATGGTGAGTTTATGCCGATAGAGGACAAACCTTTCAAAATAGAGTTTATCGGTGATAGTATTACCTCAGGCGAAGGAGCAATCGGCGCGAAACCGGAGGAGGATTGGATCTCTATGTGGTTCAGTGCAGTCGATAATTATGCAGCTATGACAGCAGGAGCACTGGATGCAGATTTTAGAATTGTTTCTGAAAGTGGTTGGGGAGTTTTGACAAGCTGGGATAATAACCCTCACTGTAATATTCCGGAGTATTATGAGAAGATATGTGGGATTCTCACCGGCGAGAATAATGTAGCTTTAGGTGCTCATCAAGAGAATAATTTTGATTCCTGGCAGCCAAATGTCGTGGTAGTGAATCTTGGTACTAATGACGGAGGGGCCTTCAATAGCCCCGAGTGGAAGGATGAAGTAACCGGGGTGTCTTATAAGCAGAGGTTAAATCAGGATGGGACGTTCCATGCGGAGGATATTAAATTATTTGAGGAGGCTGCTAAGAATTTCTTATATAAGCTTAGAAAATATAATAATAATGCAAATATCATCTGGTCCTATGGAATGCTGGGAGATTCGATGGAGCAAGCAATCTTAAGGGCAATCCATACTTATACCCTTGAAACCGGTGACCGTAAAGTATCCTATGTCCGTTTACCGAATACAACGGAAGAGACCGTAGGAGCTAGATGGCATCCGGGTAAGCTGTCTCATGAGGCAGCAGCTAAGGTTCTGACAGAGTTTATAAAGCGGTTATTATAACGTAAAGTTAATCATAATTTTATGATAAAATAAGTACATGCATCATATACAAAGGTATACTGGTTTATAGAATAAATTTAAAAAAGGAGCAGAAAATCATATGGACAAATTTACATTTTCAACACTGGAATATGCAAGACCGGATTTTGATAAGTTGGAAGCAGAATGTCTTAAGATTGTGGATAGGATTCATAATGCCGGTAGTTTTAGCGAGATTAAGGAGATTATTGAGACGAGGGAAAAACTTCAAAGTGCTTTTGAGACCATGTATACCATTGCATACGTCCGTAATACTTTGAATACGACGGATGAGTTCTATGAGAAGGAGATTGAATACCTAAATGACCGTGTGGCAGCTCTCGGTATTGTAACGACTCAGGTTAGTAAGGCATTGTTGGCTAGTAAATTCAGAGCAGACATTGATGGGGAGTATGGAACGGAATTCCTGGTAATCGAGCAGCGCTCCGTAGATCAGTTTAAAGATGAGCTAGTACCTTTCCTGCAGCAGGAAGCAAAACTTACCATGCAATATCAGAAGCTGATGGCAACAGCTAAGATAGAATTCGATGGGAAGGTTCTGAACCTCTACGGTATACAGAAGTATTTTGAACATCCCGACAGAAGCGTTCGTAAAGCAGCTGCCAAAGCCTATTCCAATTTCTATCAGGGTAATGAAGCTGAGATGGAAGAGATCTTTGCTGAGTTGGTTAAGATTCGTAATGAGATGGGACGCGCTTTAGGATTTGAGGATTTTATTCCACTTGGATATCTACAGCAGGGACGCAGCGATTACGGACAGAAAGAGGTTGCAGCCTTCCGTGATCAGGTTCATAAGGAGATTGTTCCCCTTTGTGAAAAACTCTTTCACGCTCAGGCAAAGCGCATCGGTGTGGATAAGGTCATGGTTTATGACGAGAAATTCATCTTCCCCGATGGTAATGCAGTTCCTGCCGGAGATGATGATTATATGGTGGAACAGGCAAGAAAGATGTATCACGATATGAGCCCTGATACAGGTGAATTCATTGATTTCATGATAGAGCATGAGGTGATGGATCTGAAGAATAAGCCAAATAAAGCAGCAACCGGATATATGACCAGCCTGCCTGATTACAAGTCACCTTATGTATTCTCCTGTTTTAACCAGACGATCTTTGATATGCAGGTACTTACTCATGAGCTTGGTCATGCATTTGCAGGCTATGAGGCTATGCGTGCACAGAAAACCACGCAATACTTGAATATCAGCACGGATATTGCTGAGATCCACTCCATGGCAATGGAGCAGTTCTCCTATCCCTATGCAGAGCAGTTCTTCGATAAGGACGCTGACAAATTCCGCTTGGCACATCTGCAGGAAGCATTTACCTTTGTACCTTTTGGTGTAGCAGTCGATGAATTCCAGCATATTATGTATGCAAATCCTGATCTGACTCCGAAGGAGCGTACCTACGAATGGCACAAGCTGGAGCAGAAATATATGCCTTGGCGTACTTATGAGGAGGACGAATTTATGGAGCGTGGCGGATACTGGTATCATAAGTTACATATCTTCCTATATCCTTTCTATTACATAAATTACACCCTGACTACCATAGGAGCAATGGAGTTTAAGAAGCGTTTCCATGAGAATAAACAGCTGGCTTGGCAGGATTATCTGGCTCTTTGTAAAGCCGGTTCCAGTACGAACTATCTAAATCTGTTAAAGCAGGCCAACCTTTCTGTTCCCTTTGAAGAAGGAAGCGTAGCTAAGGCAATTTCCTTTGCGAAAGAAGAACTCCTAAAGAAGATTGAGCTATAAAATAAGATTGAAAGATAGGAAAAATACGGGTTCTAAATAATAAGATAGTATGATTTGACTCTTAAGAGTCGTTAATCAATGATATTCGTAAGATTTCACTTGACAGGATCATTTAAAATGATAGAATAAAACTAATTTATAAACTCTATATTGTATTATGGCAAGGAAGAGGAGTAGTATAAGAGATCAGTCTTACAGAGAGTCACTGGTGGTGGAAAGTGACAGACAAGAGCTTAGAACTCGCCTTGGAGTCCTCCGGCTGAAATAAAGTAAGCGGAGCGGGAGATCCCGTTATAGATTTCATGAGTACATGAAGACTGTGTATGCAGCTTGATGGACTAGAGTGGTACCGCGGATTGCAGTTCGATATGAACCTCTTCGTCTCTAGATTATGAGATGAAGGGGTTTTTTAATGTTTTTCCGGCAAGGATGGAAGAAACAACGTAAAGCGGACGCCTATAATAAGGTTGCTGTGTAGGCGGCAATATATTGGTAAATAATTAATACAGGTAGATATAAGGAGGAAGCATCAAAATGAGTGAGTATTATTCACCGAATGAGATTGAAAAGAAATGGCAGGAAATCTGGGAGAAGGAGCAGGCATTCAAGGTAGGTATGGATAAATCCAAGCCGAAGTTCTATGCATTAGTTGAATTCCCTTATCCATCAGGTCAGGGCTTACATGTGGGACATCCGAGGCCTTATACAGCGCTTGACATCATCGCAAGAAAGAGACGTCTCGAAGGATATAACGTATTATATCCTATGGGCTGGGATGCATTTGGACTTCCCACGGAGAACTATGCGATTAAGAACCATATTCATCCGAAGATAGTAACGAAGAAAAATATTGAACGTTTTACAGAACAGTTGAAAGCTCTTGGTTATTCCTTTGACTGGGATAGAGAGATTAATACAACAGATCCGAATTATTATAAATGGACCCAGTGGATTTTTCTTCAGTTATTCAAGAAAGGTCTTGCTTATAAGAGCGAGATGCCAATCAACTGGTGTACCTCCTGTAAGGTTGGTCTTGCGAATGAAGAAGTTGTCGGCGGCGTATGTGAACGTTGCGGCAGCGAGGTTGTTCGTAAGGTTAAGAGCCAATGGATGTTAAAGATTACGGAATATGCAGATAAGCTGATTGATGACCTTGATACAGTGGATTATATTGAGAAGATTAAGGTATCCCAGATTAACTGGATCGGACGTTCTGTTGGAGCTGAGGTAGATTTTCAGCTGAACGGAAAAGAGGAAGCGTTAAGAGTATTTACAACCAGGCCGGATACCTTATTCGGTGCAACTTATATGGTAATCTCTCCGGAACATCCTTTGATTGAGAAGTATAAAATTGAGATCAAGAATTATGAAGCTTTAGTGGAGTACCGTGAGAAGGCTTCCAAGAAATCTGATTTTGAAAGAACAGAACTTGTGAAGGATAAGACCGGTGTTCAGATTGATGGAATCACTGCAATCAATCCGGTAACCGGTAAGGAAATTCCAATTTGGATTTCAGATTATGTATTAATGACCTACGGTACCGGTGCTATCATGGCAGTTCCTGCCCATGATGAGCGCGACTGGGATTTTGCGAAGAAATTCAACCTTCCGATCGTAGAGGTAGTAGCTGGTGGAGATGTTCAGGAAGCTGCATTTACTAACACATCAACAGGCATCTTGGTAAACTCCGATTTCTTGAATAATCTTGAGGTTGCGGATGCAAAACTGAAGATCTTAGAGTGGTTAGAGCAGAAGGGCATCGGTACGAAGAAGGTTAACTTTAAATTAAGAGACTGGGTGTTCTCCCGTCAAAGGTATTGGGGTGAGCCCATACCGATTGTTCATTGTGAACAATGTGGTTATGTTCCGCTTTCGGAAAGTGAACTTCCTTTGATGCTTCCGGAAGTAGAAAGCTATGAGCCAACAGATAATGGAGAATCACCGATAGCAGCTATGACGGATTGGGTAGATACTACCTGTCCCTGTTGTGGTGGTAAAGCACACAGAGAGACAGACACTATGCCTCAGTGGGCAGGCTCCTCCTGGTATTTCTTAAGATATATTGATCCGTACAATAAGGAAGCTTTTGCGAGCAAGGAAGAACTGGATTACTGGCTACCGATCGACTGGTACAATGGTGGTATGGAGCATACAACACTGCATTTACTTTACTCCCGTTTCTGGCATAAGTTCCTTTATGACCAGGGCTTAGTAAGCACTCCTGAACCGTACAAGAAGAGAACCTCACATGGTATGATTCTTGGTGAGAACGGTGAGAAGATGTCTAAGTCCAGAGGTAACGTTGTTAATCCGGATGAAATCATAAATGAATGTGGTGCAGATACACTTCGTACCTATGAGATGTTCATCGGTGCTTTTGACTTAAGTGCAGCTTGGTCAAACGAAGGTGTGAAGGGCTGCCGTCGTTTCTTGGACAGAGTTTGGAAGCTGAAGGATATGCAGGTAGAAGGAGAAGGATTCTCCTCGAGTCTTGAGATAAAGATGCATCAGACCATCAAGAAGGTAAGTCTAGACTTTGAAGGCATGAAGTTCAATACCGCAATCGCTGCAATGATGGCTTTGGTTAATGAATTCTTCCGCAACGGGTCCATAACCAGAGGTGAATTCAAGACCTTATTGGTTCTCCTTAATCCGGTAGCACCTCATATGACGGAAGAGTTATGGCAGTTTATCGGTGAGAAGGGTAGAGTGTATCAGCAGTCTTGGCCGGCTTATGAGGAAGCTAAGACAATTGAAGATACGATAGAGATTGCTGTCCAGATTAACGGTAAGGTGAAAGCTAACTTAATCATCTCCTTGAATGAGAAGCAGGAAGAAGTAGAAGCAAAAGCAATGGAACTTGCTGCTATTAAAACTGCAATGGTTGACAAGACCGTAGTTAAAGCTATCTATGTACCAAATAAGATCTTTAATATCGTTGTGAAATAATTCATACGAATCATATTAAGGTTGTTTTATATAGTAATACGACAGGGACATATGATTTGTAAAATATTATGTAAATTGAATAGAAACTGAATAGAAAAAAGCTGAAGTAATATTTGAGCAGAACATCTGCTACTAATATGACTTCAGCTTTTTATTTCATATAGTATTTTATTATCCGTAGTAAGCAATGATTTCATCCATTACCTTCATATAGTTTTTTTGTGTTTTACTATCTTGATTAATAATTAAACCTTTTTTCATGTCTTCAAAGAACTGATAAGTAACCGGTAGATATTTCTCAATCCAGTTAATATAATCCGGGGAGAAGAACTCTTTGCTCCCAATTACGGAGGTAAAGATAAGCTGATAACAGTTTGAAAGCACAAAGTCTTTGAATCTATTGTTCTCAGCCTGATAAGCACCCATGATATTATGTATAAAGTGAAGTAGTTTATTAATATATTTTTCTTCATTGGCAGGGCCTTTATCCAAGGTTAACAGGGTCTGCCATCCCTCTTCATCGTCAGTCCTAATATCCTGTAGATCATCAGCAAGCTGAAGGAAGAAGCCTAAACCAAGATAAAGAATAACTTCCTCTTTTGTGAGTTCCTTCCTTACTAAGAATCGATCAATCAAAACGGAGATACCACCTTTATAAAGCGAGATGGCAAGACGCTCCTCCTCAGACAGAGGAACGCCCTTGTTCTGCTGGCGGAGACTTTCTTCCTGTGCCTCTAACATCATTAAAAGCAAGGTAAAAACCGTTGTATTACTTTCTCTGGGGTATTCCGATTCAATAGCCTGCAATAGATCACAGGTTTTCTTTTGGTGAATGGTACGTGGATGAACTTCTCTTCCCACTATCTTATCACGGATAATCTTATTATATTCTGCTTTCTCTTCTGCGCTGTAGGTTCTGCTGTCAATATAATTATCGGTGAAAGGATAAAGCATGCTGTATCCAAAACCCGCCATGCTGAAATCATTTTTTATCTCATGGATGTTCTTGAACATCGCGTATACGATATAATTACGGAGAGCCTGCCCAATCTCATCAAAAGATAGCTCCGGGGCGAATTTTCTGACATGCCGTAAAAAATTCATGATCTCTTCCTGAAATGCCTCTATTTCTTGCTTTTCCATGGAGTTATGGATACCAATAACGTTCTCATGATAGAGCAGATCATGAATCGTTGGCAACATCTTCTGTTTCCACTTCTTACGCCCTATGGGTAACCGCGGAAAACTTTTCACCTGTTTGTTAAAATCTTCGGAAACCTTCTTGGCATACTGCTCACTCTTAAACTTCGTCTCACTTGGTATCTCGGTTAAGAAATCCGGGAAGAGATCGCTTGCCATTAACCATTCTTTCTTAATAATCTCAAGATAATATTCTTTGATAGACTCCCTGTTTATCAACATCCTAATATTCCCCTCATACGCCCTTAATTATTACAATGATATCTATTATTTGTATACTACGTCTTTTCCTGCCTAAATTCAAGGAAGAGATTACATTTTAAGGATATTTTAATCTACAATATGACAATTTCGGTTGCAATACTATTCTAAAGAATGGTAATATATGTCTAGCAAATAAGCATACTTTAAATCAAAGAGGCATGCTAGGGGGAATAACATTGGTGAGGGTGAAAAAAGTAAGAAGAATTGGGTTTTGTTTATTATTCGCAGTCATAATGATAGGTAAACCTCTGGCAGCAGTAACTGCAGATGATACAGTAACTCCTGATTACCAGTTGATTGATGATTACATAACTGTGGAGATGAAATCTGCTAAAATACCAGGTCTGGCAATCAGTATCATTCATGGGAATGAGGTTATCTATCAGAAATGCTATGGGACAGCGGACGGTCATAGAGAAATCACAGCAGATACACCTTTTGGAATTGGATCTGTTGGAAAGACTTTCACAGCCCTGGCTATCAGGCAGCTAATCAATGAGGGAAAGCTTGAGGAGAATAATACAGTAAAAGACTTCATTGAAGACTTTAATTCGACGTATCAGGGCGAGGCAGTTAATATTACTATCCGTCAGCTTCTGAGCCATTACAGCGGATATTCTGAGCAGCAGGGAGTGCAACCTTATCTATTCCATTCGAAGTATACGATCGAAGAGGTCGTTACTAAATCAAAAGATCTGGAGTTAGTCAGAACTCCTGGGTCAGAATATGAATATTCGAATTTGAACTTTATTATTTTAGGACGGATTATTGAGTTGATAACTGGATTAAGCTATTCAGATTATATCGAAGAGAATATCTTTCAGAAGCTCAATATGAGTAATAGCAGTTTTAATGAGAGGATAGTTAAGGAGAAGGGACTTGCTGATGGGCATACGATCTTTTACGGACTACCAATCAAATCCCATTATACATTTCCTACCGGATCAACACCTGCAGGGTATGTATTCTGTAGTGTGGAAGATATGTCCCACTATTTGATCGCATACCTGAACGGAGGTTATTACAATGAAGTGTCTGTAATTGATAGTAATAGTCTTGCCGAGCCTAAGGATCCTCTGAAGAATGGCTTCGAAGGTGGATGGTATGATGAACTCTGGTTTTTAAATTATGGGTATCCAAAGCATGATCTATATATGAATACCTACGGCTATAATGGAGGAGCACCGAATTATACTTCCTCCATTAAAATAAACCAAGAAGCACGATATGCTGTTGTTGTCATGGATAATATGATCGATGAGAATGATTTTTATGAAGGAGAAATCGATTCGTCAACAATATGTCATGCAGTTATGGAATATTTGGCCTATGGGAAAGCACCTGTAAACACCATTCTAAAGGGCAGCTTTGAAAAACGGAGTAGTGCCATTTTGTTTGCGGTTGTGATATTGGGTTATTCCCTGATTAGTATCCTAAGTGTATTCAGGAAAAGGTCAAAACGATTAGCGGTCATAAACTTTATATACCTCTTCCTTGAATTTATTCTTCCGGTAACAGCCGCCATAGTTATCCCACTCTATAATGATAGCAATTGGAGCTGGCTGATTGCTACGTGGCCGGAGGTGAATTATATCATTGTTGGTGCGATTTGCTGGTTGATACTATTAGGTACCTTGAAACTGATCATCCGGATTGTACATAAGAAACGTCAGGTTGCCTAGTTTAACAAATGGAATGGTCAAAAATAATGCTCCTCTTTATATCAGACAGCTTTCTATCAACTGTCTTCCATAAGGAGGAGCATATTAAAATTCACTATTATGGGCTTTTCTTAATAAGACAAGGAATTGTCTTAAGAATCTTCAGGGAACTTATCGAAAGCTTACTTCCTTCTGGCTTTACCAAGATAAGCAGCTTTTACGGATTCATCATTGAGGAGTTCCATTCCTGTTCCCTCTAAAGTGATGTTTCCCGTCTCGCATACATAACCATGATGTGCTATCTTAAGAGCGAGGTTAGCATTCTGCTCCACAAGTAGGATTGTAACACCTTCTTGATTAACTGTCTTAATGATGTTCATGATATCATTTACGATGAGTGGAGCAAGGCCAAGAGATGGTTCATCCATCATAATAAGCTTCGGTCTGCTCATTAGGGCACGGCCTACAGCAAGCATCTGCTGCTCACCACCGGATAAGGTTCCGGACATCTGCCAGGAGCGTTCCTTCAGCCTTGGAAAGAGCTTGTAAACCCAGTTGATGTCATCCTCAAGTATATCTTTACGCAGATATGCACCAATCTTTAGATTCTCAATAACGGTCAAGTTAGGGAAGACACGACGACCCTCCGGAACCAGAGTGATACCTTTTTCCACGATAGAATTCGTCGGTTTGCCAGTAATATCTTCGCCATTATATACGATCTTGCCGTTTTCTGCTTTTACCAGACCGGCAATGGTACGAAGAATTGTACTCTTGCCGGCACCATTTGCACCGATCAAGGTTACGATCTCGCCCTCCGGAACGGTGAGGCTGATGCCCTTTACCGCACGGATACCGCCATAGGATACATATAGATTGTCTAGTGTTAATAAATTATTCTTCGCCATCTTCCTGTACCCCCAAATAAGCTTCGATTACTCGCTGGTTGTTCTGAACCTCTACCGGAGTTCCGGAAGCAATCAACTTACCAAAATCAAGTACATAGATTCGGTCAGAGATGTCCATAACCAGATCCATATGATGCTCGATCATAAATATTGTCAGATTGAATTTTTTACGGATATCAAATATAAATGAAGTTAATTCGTCCGTCTCCTGCGGATTCATACCGGCTGCAGGCTCATCTAAGAGCAGCAGCTCCGGATTGGTTGCAAGGGCGCGAGCAATTTCCAGATGCCTCTGCTTACCATAGGGAAGAGAATTCGCTACTTCATCCTTTAAATCACGCAGCCCCAGAATATCCAGGAGCTTCATGGTCTCTTCACGCATAATGCTTTCTTCCTTATAATTCATACCAAGGGTTGCTGAGAAGATATTTGCCTTCTGGCGCATATGCTTTGCGATAAGTACATTGTCGAAAGCCGTTAATTCCTTGAATAATCGAATGTTCTGGAAGGTACGAGCCACACCGAGTTTTGTGATCTGGTCAGGAGTTTTCTTCATGGCCACGGTATAGGTTCCATTGTTCTGACCAGCATAAAGCTTTTTCATATTGCTCTTTGGGAAGTTGCTGGTTATCATATTCTCTTTAAAATACACAGCTCCATTGGTTGGTGCATACACACCGGTGATAACGTTGAATGCCGTAGTCTTTCCGGCACCATTTGGGCCGATCAAGGATACAATCTCATTCTGGTTAACCTCAAGGGAGAGATTATCTACTGCAACAACACCACCGAACTGCATGGTAATATCTTTTACATTTAAGATGTTATTAGGCATTCTTAGCACCTCCTTTTTTGGAGAAGAGCTTCAAAAGCCGTTTTTCTATTCGGGCCCAGGAGAATTCATTCTTACCCATGATACCCCGCTGATAGAAGAGTACAATTAAAAGCAGAATTATTGAGAAGATAACCATTCGGAAGCCGGTACGGAATAAAGGTACTTGGAAATCTCCGATAAATAACGGATTATCAAAGAAACGAAGCAGCCACTCCTTACCCACAGTTACTATGATAGCTGCAATGACGCTACCGGTTACACTGCCGATACCGCCGATAACAACAATCAGAAGGATGTCATAAGTGATTGATACACTAAAGGTTTTGGAATCAATGGAACGCATAAACATCGCCAGCATACCTCCGCTGACAGCGGAGAAGAAGGACCCGATGATAAAGGACATCTGTTTATGCTTTGCCAGATTGATTCCCATAGCCTCAGCTGCGACCTCATCCTCTCGGATTGCGCGGAAAGCACGGCCATAAGTACTGCGAAGCAGAAGTACCATTAATAAGATACAGATTGCCATGACAACAAAAGTCTCAACGATGGAATCAAAGCCCGGTATTTTCTTGAGACCGTAAGAACCGTTGGTTACCGTATCTAACCCTGGACTTGCGATAATAGCACGGACGATTTCAGAGAAACCGAGTGTCGCAATCGCAAGATAATCACTCTTTAGTCGAAGTACCGGATAACCGATCAGGGCAGCAAACCCTGCGGCTACCAAACCACCGGCGATTAGTGAAAGATATGGAAATATTACCTGTACAAAAGCCGGTGCGGATTCCAGCCAGGTTTTGAAGTTCAAGATGAACGGTGAAACGCCGCTGATATAATATACCTCAGTCATTTCAGCTGAGGGTATCAGAAAGATTGCAGTTACATAGGCGCCGATTGCCATAAAACCTGCCTGCCCTAAAGAAAACAGACCGGTAAAGCCGGTTACCAGGTTCATAGATACAGCAACTACTGCAAGAATCATTCCTTTTTGTAATACGGTGTAAGCCATACCGAACTGGAACTTATTTGCTTCCAATAAGAACAGAAGGACTAGGATTACGATAGCCGCTATTGCAGAGTAAATTAAATTTCTGGATTTCTTCATACGGCCCCCTCCTATACCTTGTCTATCATTTTCTCGCCAAACAAACCAGTCGGACGGAATAGAAGAATTAATATTAATAAGATAAATGTAAATGCATCACTATAAGTTGAGTAACCGAATGCAACCAGTAAAGTCTCACAGATGCCGATGATGAAACCACCCACTACTGCACCGGGGATACTGCCGATACCACCAAGAACTGCTGCAATAAAGCATTTTAAGCCGGGTAGAGTACCGGAAAACGGAGTTACGGACATACGATCAGTAAAATATAGAATGGAACCAATCGCTGCTAAAAAGCATCCAATTACGAAGGTAGTACTTACGGTATTATTAATTTTGATACCCATTAACTGAGCGGTCTCAAAATCCTTTGATACAGCTCGCATTGCCATACCCACCTTTGTGTGATTAATTAAGAACATAAGGCCGATAACCAAAAGAATGGTTAATACCGGCGTAATAAACGTAACCAAAGAGGAAGAGATCGTTCCAATATGGAATATTTTCTTTAGGAAGGGGATTTCCGGATACGCACGGGGAAGTGCAGTAAACAGATAGGTTGCCAAATTCTGAATTAGATAAGAAACACCAATCGCGGAAATCATAATTGACATACGAGGTGCGGACCGAAGTGGCTTATAAGCTGTTCGTTCGATTGCGACACCTAGGATAATTGTTAAAATGCATACTAACGGAATTGCTATCCACCAAGGGAGTATAGCCATGGAGAAAATCATGAAGTAGCCGGCCATCATAAAGATATCGCCGTGTGCAAAATTGATCAGACGCAAGATACCATAAACCATAGTATAGCCGATAGCAATCAGAGCATAAGCGCCACCCAAAGATATTCCTGTTAATGCATGTTGGAATAGAGTTGATAAAGTCATGTAATGTCCTCCAAATAATTAGGGCTGCCTAATGTATCAGAAGGCAGCCCCGCACTTCAAAACATGAATAAATTCATGTATATTATTTTGCGACAGTAACTGTCTTTAAGAATTTAAATGCTCCATTTTCAACTGTCTTAATGAAAGCCATGTCTTTCTTAGCGTCACCATTTTCATCAAAGGAAATGGATCCAGTTACACCATCAATTTGTACGTTTACAAGTGCATCACGAATTGCTTTTGTATCTGTGGAATCAGCATCCTTGATTGCTTCCAATGCACAAAGGTAAGCGTCATATCCGAGCGCTGCAACAGCAGGGATGATATCGGACTGATCGTTTTCAACCAGGTACTCTTTGAAACCGGTGATGAATTTTTCGGCTTCTGCATTTGCAGGATCTGTTTCATCAAAGAAGGTAGAGAGTACAATGCCTTCTGCGTCTGCACCGGCATTTTCAATAATGGTTGAGTTCTCCCATGTATCACCAGCCATAATCGGGCAGGTAATTCCAAGTTCGCGAGCCTGCTTAATAATTAACGGAGCAGTTGCGATGGAAGAAGGAGCAAAGATTACATCAGGGTTAGCTGCTTTAACATTAGTTAAGATTGCTTTGAAATCGGTCTGGTTAGTCTGGAACTGTTCTTCGCTAATGATAGCGGAATCTCCGGCAAGCTCTTTGAATGCTGTTACGAAGAAGCTACCGAGACCTGAGGAATAGTCATCACCGAGCTGTGTAATAACAGCTGCAGTTTTTGCGCCTTCCTGGTTAGCGTAGTTAGCCATAACAGTACCCTGGAAAGGATCCAGGAAGCAAACACGGAAATAGAAATCATTGCCTAGTGTTACCTGAGGGTTAGTACAGGAAGCACCAATTGCAGGAATGGATGCTTCTTTGAAGAATTCACCAGCTGCGATAGATACACCGGAACCATAAGATCCTAACACAACTTTGACACCCTGGCTGATTAAGCTCTGAGCGGCACTGACTGCTTCAGTTTTATCACTCTTGTTATCTACTTCTACTAATTCGATATTGTAAGTTTTTCCATCGATCTCAATAGTAGGGTACATCTTGTTGGCATAACGCATGCCAAGTACTTCTTGGAAACCACCGCCACCGTTTTCACCGGTAAAAGGTTCAAATACACCAATTTTAATTACATTTCCTCCATCGCTTGACTTGGTACCGCAAGCGGTAAAAATGCTCATGACTAAACATAAGCTAAGTAGTAATGCGATTGCTTTGCGTTTCATAATATACGCTCCTCCCGTAGTCTTTCTGATAAAGACATTTGTCTTTAAATACTTTGTCAGTATATCACTTTATTGTAATAATCACAAGAGGTATCTTTATGCAGATAGGAAACATTTATTTTTTTAGCGAAACATATAACATATTATCTGGATGGATCAGGGTAGTAAATATCCATAATAAAAAAAATGTTGGAAAATTTGATTTTATGGTAGCACTCTAGCGAAAATTTGTTATAATGTACACGATAAGCAGATTAGTCCATGGAAGTAATGGCACTATGCGTGCTTGCACGCGATAGTGCTATTACTTCCATGGATAAGTGCAACGTGAACGAGTAAGTCATCGACTTACGAGTTCCTAATCTGCGCAAAATAATCAAATACTTTACTTGCGTACAAGTTTATATATCGCCAACCGGCGTAATGGAGGTTAATATGAAAAATGTCATTGTGATAGGTGTATCAGGAGGTTCCGCTTCAGGTAAAACTACGGTTGCGAATCGGATTAAAGAAGAGTTTAAAGATAGTGTGGAATTGTTAAGTCATGATTTTTATTATCTTCCGCATTACGACATGCCATTCGAAGAGAGAGTTAAATTAAACTATGACCACCCGACAGCATTTGATACAGAGAGATTTATCGATGATATCAAGCAGCTGAAAGAATGGAAGTCAATTGAACGACCGGTATACTCCTATACGGAGCATAATCGTCTGGCAGAGACGGTTACGGTTAATCCGGCGAAGGTTATCATCGTGGAAGGCTTTATGATATTTGAGAACGCGGAGCTCCGAGATCTGATGGACATCAAGGTTTTCGTGGACACCGATGCGGACGAACGACTGATGAGACGTATTATTCGAGATGTACATGAACGTGGAAGAAGTCTTGAGTCTGTCATTAACCAATATTCCAAAACCGTTAAGCCAATGCATGAGTTGTTTGTGGAGCCGACAAAGAAATATGCGGATATTATAATTCTAAGAGGTGGGCAGAATGATGTAGCAATCGATTTGATCATTCATAGAATTAAGGCTATTCTATCCGAAGATTAATTCCATTAGTAGTAACTTCATATATTATATAGAATATCAGGGAATGAAGAATGGATTAATTGATGATATATTATAATGTACCAGAGAGACTGAAAGGAATTACACACATGAAGAATAAAATCTTAAAGATGCGCCCTGAAATTCTAATATTCCTGATATTAATATCAGCAGTGGCGCTAGGTAATGGATTTAGTGATGGTGTCTACTCCAATTACTTTAAAGAGGTTTATCAGATTTCATCCATCCAACGAGGGTTTATCGAATTTCCTAGGGAGCTGCCCGGTTTATTATGCGCAATAGTCATTGGACTCATCGGATTCCTTGGAGATCTGCGCGTTACCTTAATTGCTCAGATTTTGGCAGCAGTGGGTGTTACACTATTAGGCCTTTTCACTCCGGCGTTTGGAATCATGCTCATATTCCTCTTCATCAATTCTATGGGAATGCATCTGTTCATGCCGCTCTCTGATTCCATCGGTATGTCCCTAGCAGAACCTGAGCAAGTAGGGAAACGTATGGGTCAGATCTCCAGTATAAGAGCGGTCTTTAGCTTGATAGCCGCGCTCATAGTATTCTTTGGATTCCGTTTTGGTATCTTTAGTTTCAATACGAGGATCAAATGGATATTCATCGTAGCAGCAGTTGCCTTTGTATTCGCTTCCATTATGTCAGTCATTATGGTGAATAGAATGAAACCCAAGAAAACTGAAAGTCGCAAAATTAAATTGGTGCTTCGCAAACAATATCGCTACTATTATCTGCTTACCATACTAAAGGGTGTACAGAAGCAGATTGCTTTCGTATACGGAACTTGGGTAATTGTTGATTTGTTAGCGAAGAAAGCTGATACTACGGCACTTCTCACCATAACTTTTACGTTCATTTCGATCTTCTTCTTAGGTAAGATCGGCAAATGGATGGATAAGTTCGGAATTAAGAATATGATGTATTTTGACGCATTAACCTTCATTATCATATACATAATCTATGGCTTTGTTGTTTGGGGAATTGTAGAAGGAATACTTCCGAGTCACGGTTGGGCAGTTGGTTTTGTCTATTTTCTCTATATTTGTGACCGTTTATCCATGCAGATCGGCATGGTTAACTCCATCTATCTGCGCTCCATTGCTTGGGATCATGAAGAGGTTACCTCCACCTTATCTATGGGAATCAGCCTAGACCATGTGGTGTCCATCCTTGCAGCGATGGCTGGTGGATTAATCTGGGCACATTGGGGAAGTCAGTGGGTATTCTTCCTGGCAGCAGCTTTCTCTCTTGGTAATCTATATGTTGCTTATAAGGTTCAGCCTGAGAAAGAGAAGGAAGTAGCGGAAGAGATGAGAGCAAAACTTCATAAAGCAGTCTAATATTAGGAAGAGACTAGCGGCATTCACTTGAATTACTCCTAATACGGACTTATTTCTATAATTGAGTTACTGAATATGCTAAAATTTGCCTCAAACATTTTTCATAAAAGTGTTTGAGGTTTTTTATCGTATTCGGATATGGTAAGTTGATATGGGATTAACGATTATAAAACATCAGGACTGTAAGAAGATTAGATCTTCTTACAGTTTTTTATTTAAAAAGCTCAAAGCTCACGGCTGGGTGTTTGTAAGGCAGACTGTTACATTTGTTCTGTGCCACTTTATAAAAGACTATAAGAAAGAGAGATATAATATCATGTCAGATTTATCGTTAGTAGGTGTAAAAAAATATATGGATGCCACCTTGGTCCTGGGGGATATTACTTTTCTGGTGAATAAAGGGGAAAAGGTCGGCATTGTTGGTGAAAATGGAAGTGGCAAAAGTACAATCCTAAAGTTAATTGCGGGAGTATTACCCTTCCACTATTGTGTCGGCTATCCGGGTGCCACAAGTCCCGGTTACGACGAGGGCTGGGTTGTTATGCCTAAGGATTACACTTGTGCGTATCTGGATCAGATACCAAAGTACCCGGAAGGTTCAAAAGTAATTGATATACTCAACTTGGCCTTTGAAGAGATTCATAAAATTGAAAAAGACATGCGTTTTCTGGAAGAAGATATGAAGGTACTTCAAGATAAGCCGCTTGAGCATGCCTTAAAGAGATATAGTGAATTAATGCAGCTCTTTGAGATTAAGGGAGGATACGAGACGGAGGAGAAGCTTAGTAAGGTTTGCAAAGGTCTGAAATTTGAGAATAGTTTTCTAAATCAGGAATTTAACAACTTAAGTGGAGGAGAGAAAACAACTGCAGTTCTAGGAAAGCTTCTGATCGATAATCCGGATGTCCTTCTTCTGGATGAACCGACGAACCATCTAGATATGGAGGCAGTGGAATGGTTGGAGGAATATTTGAAGAATTACAAGGGTATGGTTATCATCGTATCCCATGACAGATACTTCTTAGATAATGTCGTTACGAAAATCATTGAGATCGAGGACAAAGAATGTAAGACCTATAAAGGAAACTATTCCGATTTTGTAAGGACCAAGGAAGAGAATATGAGAGTCCAATATGATAACTTTAGAGACCAGCAGAAGAAGATAGTCGCTATGGAAAAATCGGTTAAAGAATTACGTGATTGGGCAATGAGAGCGGATAATAATAAATTCTTTCAGAGAGCTGCCAGCATCCAGATTAAACTTGATAAGCTGGAACGTATAGATAAGCCGGTATTTGAAAAGCAGAATATGAAGTTGAGTTTCCAAAGCACACAGCGTTCGGGAAACATTACGATGAAAGCAGTAGGTTTATCAAAAAGCTATCCGGATAAAGTGATTTTTAAGGATGCAGATTTAATAGTCAATTACGGTGAAAGGGTAGCTTTCATTGGACCCAACGGATGCGGTAAGACTACCTTTTTGAAGATACTTCTGGGGGAAGAAAAGCCGGATGCAGGGATGGTTGGACTGGGAGCTAATGTGATGGCAGCCTATCTTCCTCAGCACGTAACCTTCGGGGATGAAGAACTGACTGTTCTTGATAGTTTCCGTGAGGACAAATATATCCTGGAGGGGAAAGCAAGAGAATTCCTTGCGAAATTCATGTTCTATGGAGCAAATGTCTACAAGAAAGTCAGACACCTGTCCGGAGGAGAAAGAATCAGACTAAAGCTTGCCAAGCTCTTATTTGATGATATCAATCTGCTGATTCTGGATGAACCGACGAACCATCTTGATACGGATTCCATCGAAACCATTGAAGTTGCTTTGGCAAAATTCAAAGGAACTATCTTTTTCATTTCCCATGACCGTTACTTCATGAATAAAATCGGTGAACGGGTTGTTGTGGTAGAGAATCATGCTCTGAAAAGTTATGATGGTAATTATGATGATTATAAAAAGGTGAAGGAAGAGAAGTCTCAGCAAAACCTGATAGAACCGACAACGAGCGATGGTAAAACCAGAACGTATCAAGTTGTCTCAGCGAGTAAGAGACTAAAAAATGTTGCAGTAACAAGAAAGAATTTCTCGGAAGAAGCTGATATTGAAAAGAAAATGGAACAGCTAGAAAGAAAGATTAAGGAAATTGACGCTGCCATGTCATGCCATGAGTTAGATTATGAAGAGTTTGGCAGGTTATACGATCAGAGAATGACATATGCCAATGACCTGGATTTTGCGATGGAATTATGGGTAAAGTAATTTTTTTAAAATTCAAACTTTTTTTCTTTTAAATTTATCTATATAGTAGAAGGTAAGCAAACAGATATTATTATTTTCAGGAGAGATAAGGGAAGGAACGTGAAGGAAATGATATACGATAAACTGATAGAACATATTTTAGACAATCAGAAAAAGTTCTACCGAATAGCATATTGCTATGTCTATCAGAAAGAAGCTGCATTGGATATTATCCAAAATGCCATATGCAAAGCCTTGGAGAATTATCAAGGCTTAAGAAATGAAAAAGCGATCAAAACATGGTTTTACAGAATTTTGATTAATGAGTGTCTACAATATATAAATAAGAATAAAAAAGAGATCTTATGCGAACCTTCCGAACTGAACGAGGACATTTATATAGAAGAAGCCTTTGAACCAAAAGCAGAGATCTATCAAAAGGTATGTAACCTGCCGGAACAAATGAAGACTGTCATCCTGTTGCATTATTTCGAGCAGATGACCCTAAAGGAGATTTCTAAGACAATCGAAGTTAATCTCAGTACGGTAAAGACAAGGTTATATGCAGGATTAAACCGTTTGAAAAAAGAAATGGAGGTTGAAGCATTATGAAACTAGAAGATGGTAAAGACGTATATGATAAAATCAAGATTCCTAAGGAGTTAGATCAGATCATTTGCAATACAATCAATAAGTATCCGAAGGAGAATCCTGCATTATCGCAATTTAACAGAAAAATAAGAGTCTTTACAATAACGAAATATGCTGTTACAGCTGCGCTAGTAGTATTTATTTGTATTACAGTTGCGTTAAATACAAATGAAGCCTTCGCAAAAGGAGTTATGAAGATACCAGTGATCGGGCAGATTGCGAGGGTACTCACGGCAAAATCCTATCAGTCATCGGAGGGCAATACCAATATTACCGTGAATCTACCGGCAGTTGAAATAGAGGAAAATACTGAGCAGCTCGAGCAAGATCAATTTGTGGCGGATATTAATACTGAAATTGAACGAATCGTTAATGATTATTTATCTGATGCGGAGAGTAGACTTGCTACCGATAAGGAGGCTTTCATAGCAACCGGTGGAACGGAAGAGGAATGGGCAGAGAGGGATTTGAATATTTTTGTTGATTATGAGGTAAAGCATGAACAGGGTAATCTTCTTTCCCTGGTACTGGTAGCGAATGAAAGCTGGTATGGAGCATATGATCTAAAGTACTATTACAATATTAATTTGGAGGAGAACAAAACTCTTACCTTGGAAGATGTTCTGGGTGAGGATTATAAAGCAATTGCAAATGATAGCATAATTCACCAGATGAAGGAACAGATGACACAGAATACAGCTTATGTATATTGGGGTGTTACGGATACTGAATCCGGTATCACTGGATTTACCACAGTAGATGAGAATACGAAGTTCTATCTTAACGGAGAAGGCAAACCGGTAGTCTGCTTTGCAAAATATGAAGTTGCTCCGGGCTTCATGGGAGATCAGGAATTTATCATAGAGTAAAGTGTCCTAAGGAGAAGGCTGGTGCCGGCATGTCTCAGTGGGTGAAGAGGGGAGTCAACATCTAGGGAAGGCTCATCGATCAACCCCAAAAAGTAATGTTATTAAGTTAATAAATGAAGTAAATAATAGCTTATACAAAAAGAAACGTATCCGGATTGCAATTATGCAAATAGGTTCCCGGGTACGTTTCTTTCATTTTTATAATAGATTAATCATTAATTATTCTTTCGCTCTCAGTACATTTATCATCATCTTTAAGTCTGCCTTCTGACCGGTATAAAGGACAAGTCCTTTATAAATCTTACCGGACAGCATAATAAACAAGAAGGAGAAGGCAGCTAAAACTGCAAGAGATATGCAACCCTGCACCAGACCGATGGTACCGGTAATGAGCTCAGCCGGAACACTGAATGGGATGGTAAACGGAATGTATCGTAACACTGTTGTAACAGTTTCATTTCCCATAATCGGTGTCAGGTAGCTTGCCAGGAAGCTGATAATGACTGGGAATATGAACAAGGCCTGAGTGGAAGCTACATCTTCCGGTTTGGAAACCATACTTCCAGCAAGTCCAGCGATTACGCTATAGAACAGGAAACCGATGCAGAACACCAGAATAGCCAGGATGACAGCCGGAACTGACATAGCTGTCTCACCAATGTTATCCTTTAGGAAATTGATGATGGTTATCACGGAATTCTCATATTCCGGATAGAAATATTGTGCCACGGCATTGCCTCCAAATAAGCCCACTGCACCGGCAACAATCCAGATAACAAACTGTATCACAGCCATGGAAGTAATGGCCAATACCTTGCCTGTGATTAATGCATAAGGTTGGATGGAAGTTAAGATAGTTTCCATCAATCTGGAGGTTTTCTCAGTCGATACGGACTTACTGATGGTCTGGCCATATAGCAGCAGCATCATATAGAGAATAAAACCAAACAGCATGGGAGCGATTAGTTTAATAGCAAATGCTATTCCACTTGTGCTTTCGCCAATCTCGGATGTTGAGGTTACAATTGGCATAAGTACAGTGGTCAATTGTTCAACAGTAAGCCCGGATTGCATCAGTTTACTGGATTCAAAACCAGTCTGAATTGGTCTTAGAACTTCTTCTGCCTGACCTTTTGTGATTGTTGAACCGGATGGGATGGCTGCTTCAATCACAAAGCCTTCTGTGGTGGTAGTTATAATAATTGCGATTGACTCAGGACTGTCTGCAGCGGCTGTATCAATCACTTCATCTCTGGTCTGGTCTGTAACTGGAACAAAAGTAATGCCGGCAAGCTGCTTTTCGGATAACTGTGGACTATAAGCCCGAAAATCAGTAGGCTGTAGCCCGCTGTTATCAAGAACAAAAATTGTTTTTATAGGAGAAATTTCAACTTTCTTATCATCCGGTTTTGCTACAAAGACGTTAATCAGGACAAAACCAGCGATAATTACAAGTGCCATCAGGATGGTAACAAGCTTGAAAGCAATACCTTTGGTTGACTGTCGGAAGGTAAAGTTAAATACGGTTCTCCAACCTCTAAAATTATGATTCATTTTCGTTCCTCCTCCCTTAGACTGTCTTTGAAAGCTTGAGTAATTCCTTCAGCTTAATGGTGCTTCCATTATGAAGGATCAAGGTTTCAAAGACTTTAGCTACAAATTTGAATAGCAGGAAGATGAATAATAACTGCAACACAATTGCAATGGCAATGATGGGCAAACTTGCTTTTCCTACTAAGATAGCACCTGGCAGAATGAATGGTGAGGAAAGCGGGAACAGGAAGGAGAAGGTTACAAAAGCATTATCTCCGGCACCCATTAATACATTAGCGGCCCCGATTCCGATATAAGCACCAATGATGTTGGTAAAGGTGAATAACATAAGTCCTTCACCGATTTCTTCTAATCTGCTAACGGTTGCTCCAGCCAAACTTGCTAAGGTTGCATAGAAGACAAAACCTAACATAGTAAGGATAAAGCAGAATATGATGTTCACAATATTTAAGTTTTGGAAAATATCTGCCGGTAGATATTGTGAAAGTAAACTCTCACTGTTACCGCCTTTAATTATTGTTGTGATAAAATTCGATAGGAATGCTATGACTACCATGCCACCCATCTGTATGAGTACTGCGATTAACATAGCCAGCACTTTGCCAACCATAAGGGCAAGAGGTTTTACTGAGGTCAGCAAGTATTCAATAACGCGAGTCGACTTCTCAGTAACAATGGAGGTTGCAATCTGACTGCTTGCTGTGGAATTAACCATAAGTACCACGAATAAAATACCATAGATGAACCAGTACTCAGCGTGGGAGATAGAGGTATCTACCTTAGCAACAACTTCACCATTCACATCCGTCTGGGTTACTATGGAGGTTACAGGAGACTGAAGCATTGCCAGCTGCTCCTTCGTTATCCCTAACGTTGAAATACGAAACTTCTCAAATTCTTCATAAACTGCAGCACTCAATTGATTCATACTATTATCATTAACCGGGCCACTGCTGGCTTTAACAAAGGACAGGGAATACATACCCTGGCTTTCTGTAATAGTTAAAATTACAGATTCAAGTTCAGTTGCTTCGATTCGATCAGCAACCGTATTATAATCCTCCTGCATAGTTTCAAAAACGATGTGGTTCATGAACTCATTTTCCCGGATGGCAGTGAGATCCATCTCAGGAAGAGTGGTTTCATTATCGACATAGACCTTTTGGATGAAATTCGTCGAATTGACATCATCTGTTCCACGGGAGGTAAGCATTGATATAATCGGCATGGAAACCAACACTAATAGCAGAAATATTACATTGGATATGATATATGCTTTGCTTTTCAGTGTTTGTGTTAAGGTAAATGAGAAAACATCCTTCCAGCCGTGAATGTTACTATTCTTCATTTACATCCCCTACCTTCTCAATGAATATTTCATGCAGTGACGGTTCACGCAACTCGAATTTTACAATAGGAACCTTTTCGGAAATCATCTTAGCCAGGAAAGCCATTGATTGGTCCTCACCCTGCACTTTAAGATGATATTCGCTGGGGGTTCTGTTAACAATCGGTAAACCAAAATCAGAAATATAGGAATGGATATCGATATCACTCTTAACAAACAGATTGATACGGCCGTAGCTTTTCTTGATCTCATTTAAGTCGCCTTGTAATACGGTTTTGCCACGATTCATAATCGTAATATCGGAACAGAACTCCTCAATTGTCGGCATCTGATGGCTGGACATAATTAAGAATTTGTTCTTTGCAATTTCTTCACGGATAATTCCCTTGAAGAGATCGGTGTTCACAGGATCAAGGCCGCTGAGCGGTTCATCCAGAATAATTAGTTCCGGATCAGAAATCAAGGTTGCCATTAACTGAACCTTCTGTTGGTTACCTTTTGATAATTGGTCTGCACGGTTTGCTTTACCTGTGTTTCTGCCTTTTGTCTTAGGTGGGAAGATATACTCATCCACAGCAAGACGTCCGGACCAGTATTTAATGCGGTCCATAGCAGTATGCTTCGGAACATTGCGAAGCTGCGCAAAATATAGAAGCTGATCGAGCAGTGAGTATTTTGGATATAAACCACGCTCCTCAGCAAGATAACCGACATTCGTCTTAACAGCGTCCAGTGGTTTCCCCTTCCACAATACCTCTCCCTCGTTCTTTGCCAGCATACCTAAGATAATACGCAGTGATGTCGTCTTACCGGCACCGTTCGTTCCCAGAAGTGCATATACTCCGGGCTGATTAATTTCAAAGCTTAAGTTATCTACGACTAGTTTCTCGCCATAGCTCTTCGATAAATTTTTAACACTTAAAGACATGATACCCCTCTTTCCTATTCCATATGATAGATATGGAAGATCGCTATTCTTATCGCATGGTGATGTACTGCGCAATCCTCATAGAATTGGAACACATTGCCATAAACAGCTAGATTATAACATGATATGTTTTAATGGGAAAGAGTTTTTATTAGATTTTAATGAATTTGTAATGATATCATGCCATATTTAATCATTAACAGGCTGTTGACACTAAAAATGATTAATGCTAACATACCATTATATGTAAATTAATATAGATGGGGTAGACATAGGAAAAACATAGGAAAGACATAGGAAAGACATAGGAAAGACATAGGAAAGACATAGGAAAGACAAAGGAACTACGAGGGGGATAATGAAATGAACTTTAGAAACAAAGTGATCGGGCTGTTGTTAGCACTTATCATCTCAACGGTACCTACTACTCAGGGACTGGTACCGGTTATAGTTGCCGAGGCAGCTGGAACGGAAATTAAGATACCGGAAACAACGGTGAAAGAAAAGACATTATACTTGGGGGATGAAAATTATAAGATCAGATTTAAAAATCTTGATAAAAATGCTAAGGTTTCTTATCAATCAAACAATCAGAAGGTGGCCTCTGTGAATCAACAGGGTGTTATCAAGCCTGTCTCAGCGGGAACAACATCAGTTATTGTTACGATGAAGCAAAATAATACTACCTATACCTCAACCATCAAAGTAATGGTAGAATGGCCTTATGTAGCAATAACTGATTATCAGTACAAGATGGAGGTAGGGCAGTCCTATGAATTTAAAATAACTGCTTATGGCTTGTCAAAGGCAGTCTTTACCTGGTCTTCCACCAATCCGAAGGTTGCCACAGTGAACAAAGCCACCGGAATGGTAAAAGCAATATCAGTAGGAACCACCGACATTATTGTAATAAATTCTGAAACAGGGTCTAGATCGACTGCTACCATATTTGTTGAAAAGCCTTATGTATATACTCCACCAAAGGGTAGTGAAAAAGCAGTATATCTGTCCGGACTTGACCTAAGTAAGAAGAAGGGGACCTATTATACAACAACAAAAGAAGAATATATCGAGACAACAAGGTTTGTCCTTTACCTGGATGAAGGTATTGAGATACCGGTGAATGCTATTGACCTGATTAATCATGTTATGGATAGGATTGAGAAGACCACCGGGTATAAATTCTATGTAAGCCCTCATGATAAAGTTGCTTACTGGGGTATGAATTATGAACTTGATAAATACTTTGAGACGGCTGATAAGTTAAAGAAGATTAATCCGGAGCACCAAAGGGTTGAAATTGTTGTCGGCAATCATGATCAAGCTGTGGATGCATATGCCAGCGGTGTCAGCGGCATCTTATTGGCACCGGAGCATATCAAGATCCTGGATGAAAACGGGTATGTGATAATCCATGAATTATTACACATTGCTTGGCAGAGGAATGGAGATTATCTGGGTAGTGTACTTGCTGAGGGTTTTGCGGAATATTATTCGACAAACATCTTAGCGAATGATAAGGTGCTTACCGGTACCTATAGTTCCTATGAGAATTTGCGTGGCTATGATAATATTATTAACGAGAAAACCATAGAAAACCTGTTTATTAATTATACTGCAGGCTCCAGTCGATATGCGTTTGGTCTGAGAATGACCTGCTTTCTCATCGAAAACTATGGGATAAAGGATTACAAGAAAATGCATGACAAGGTTACCAAGCTTTTCACTGACTCCGGAGAAGTGCCGATGGATCTTGTGGCAGAAGTTATTAAAAGCGAAATATCGACGGACTTTTATCAGGAATTTGTAACCTGGTATGTTGAAAACTTGGATCGGTTTGGAGATAAGGATATGTCTAAAATCGGTGACTGGTATATAGAAAATGGTACACTTAATAAATATTATGGTGATGATAAGGATGTTGTTATTCCGGACACAGTTACTTATATTAATGGTGAAGTATTTATGGATTGCACTACAATTGAGACAGTGAAAATTCCGGAACAAGTAACAGTAATAGCTTCCGGGGTGTTCTTTGACTGTAGCAGCTTAAAGGAGATAGTTATACCGGACAATGTTACCTTCCTTGGATATAATGTTTTTGAAGGGTGTGCCAGCCTGAAAAAGGTTGTATTATCAAAAGGCTTAACAGCCATTAAAATAAGAGCTTTTATGGATTGTACCTCCTTAACGGATATTGTATTACCGGAAGGACTTACTTCTATAGAAGCGAATGCGTTTTCTGGATGTTCAGCATTAAAAACAATCAAGTTACCGAATACATTAACCAGTATTGGTGCTACAGTTTTTTCTGAATGCAGAAGTCTGGAGAGTATCGATATACCGGAGAACATTACAGATTTACCGGAGTATATGTTTAGCGAGTGCGTAAAACTGAAAAGTGTAACATTACCTAAGAACTTAATAAATATTTCAAATGGAATCTTTAGGGGATGTGAATCCTTGAAGGTAATAGATATACCGGATAATATTACCTCAATTGGGGAAGCTGCATTTAATCATTCCGGATTAATTTCAGTAGAGATACCTGGGAAAGTAACAGAAATTGGAGACTACGCCTTCTCTTACAGCAAAGATCTTAAGAAAATCATAATACCCAAGAGTGTTAACAGCATTGGAAAAGATGTGTTCGAAGGATGCACCGAGCTTACCATTTATGGTAAAACGGGTTCCTATGCAGAAACTTATGCAAAAGATAACAATATTAAATTCATGGCTATAAAATAATGCGATGATAGTTTGAGCGAGGTGAAGGAGTCTAATTTTCCTATCACCTCTGTTCAATATTTACAGATTATGCTATACTAGGGTAGTTATAACAATCCGTTTTGCGGATCAAGTTTGGAATAGCTGAATATGCAACTCATTAATCATAATAGAAATCAAGGAGGTGGGCTTAAATGAAAAGCTTAGATTTAGAAGGATACAATAACTTCAAAATTGTGGAGGGAATGCCTATTGGATTACAAAAAAGGTGCAGAGGTGTTGCCGGCCCGCCTACTAAAAGAAATTCAGGAGTATACGGAAGGTAGTCTTCTCTATATTCCAAAGAAAAGTAATAAAGTGGGATGGGGCTATGTGAGCGGTGCCCGCGGGTCAATCGACCAGAGAAACAAAGAAATCATACAATTATTTGAGCAAGGTGTGGCGATTACTGAGTTATCGGAGGAATTTCACCTTGGGGAGGATACCATCAAGAAGATTGTATATGGGAAAAAACAAGTATAATTGTTCTCTTCCTATGAAGCTATCTTAATCTGTGAGATAATACAGATGACCGGTCAATACAGACAGGAAAGGGGATGGTTATTTTGATCAAAAGCATAGAGGTGTTTGATTTTTAATACCCTAGAAAAGGCAATGGACGAAAGTCCATTGCCTTTTTTGAAACGAATTTACCCTTGCAAACACGAATTTACTATTATATTTTACTCAAACATTGAAAAACGTTAAGTGAAAAGGTAAATTCATGATTTTTGATATCCCTTGATTTTGCAGGACTAAAATCACGTTTAGTCGGTTTACGAGTTAATTAAATAGCGTTATAATGCACTTATAGAGGTCTGTTTCCATGAGTGCAAGCATAGTAAACAGGCATCTGGATTAGCGTGCAAGACTAAATTCCACACACCTTTTTTGTGTAGGATTAAATTCGGCAGTGGATTCCGTCTTGTATATAGGTTTATTTTTTGAGTAATGAAGGCTTCAGTGATACCTCGTCAGCAGGGATTTCCCTAAGCTTAAGGAGTTTATGAAGCTTATTATTCAAGAGTAGCTGAGACAGCCTGAATGGAGTGCAACTGTTCAGGCTATCTCTTGCTTCGCTGTTGATGTGATTCATCAGTTTTATTGCATCAGCCTGAGTGAATCTGTCCAGGCTTTCTCCTTTTGGGATCACATAACGGATGTATTCATGATTCTTTTCCAGCATGCCCTTCTGCCAGGAGCTGTTAGGGTTGCAGTAAAAAATCCTTGTACGGATTTCACCGTTTTTATCACATTCCAGGCGGGCAGGAAACTGGAATTCGGTTCCATTGTCGGTGAGAATCACCTGAAACAACTCCTGAAAGGTTTCTATGCCAAGCCTTTCTGTCAACAGATCAAATACTTCAATGACATGATCCTGTGTCTTTTCTTCTAAAACAAATATCAGCATGAGAGAAC
>FWWL01000726.1_pt1 | contig 87817 bp, 78 predicted proteins | sample 2228331 | NCBI WGS metagenome assembly FWWL01 (sample SAMEA103939775, study PRJEB20133) | metagenome | reverse complement strand
CGTAGCGACAGGATGATCGCAGCGGTCCCGGCGACCAGCGCCACCGGGATAATAGCGTGCAGGACGGCGGCGAGGCCGCCGCCGCCGGCCACCAGCAGGCCGCCCAGCAACGGGCCTGCGATCGATCCCAGCCGGCCCGCCGCGACCGCGCCGCCCACGCCGATCCCGCGCGCCGACGCGGGATAGAGGCGTGGTGCGAGCGCATAGAGATAGGATTGCGTCACCAGCACCGCACCGCCGAGCAGGAAGGCGAACAGGATCGCCATCGACGCCCGGTCGATCGCGGTGGCCAGCCCCAGCAGGACCGGGATCGTGCCGAAGGCGCAGAGCGCGACCAGCCAACTCCGCCGGCCGTCCAGCAGCGGGGCGGTCGCCGCGCACAGTATCAGACCGCCGAAGTTGAAGGCCAGCTGCGCCAGAAAGGCGGTACGGCGGTCAAGGCCCAGCCCGGTCAGCAGCGTGGGAAGCCAGTTGAGGACGAGGTAGAGGATGACCAGCGTTGCGAAGAAGCTGGTCCAGATCAGCAGCGATGCGGCCAGCCGCCCTTCGCCGAACAGGGCGGTGGCGATGCCCTTGCCCTGCTGCGCCGTTCCGGGCTGCTGGTCGCGTGGCAGCGCGCGATGGAGCAGGCCCGCAACCAGCAGCGGCAGCAGCCCGCCGACGATGAAGGGCGTGCGCCAGTCCGCGCCCAGCGCCGCGCCCAGAAGGCTGACGGACGCGCCGCCGATCGGCACGCCGCAATAGAGCCAGGCGACGGCGCGCCGCTCGCGACCGGGCGGCGCATGTTCGGAGGTGAAGGCGAGCAGGTTGGGCAGGGCGCCACCCAGCCCCAGTCCGGTGGCGAAGCGCGCGGCGATCAGCATCGCCGGCCCCTGCGCGAGGCCGGTCGCGACCGACGCCGCGCCGAACGCCGCGACCGACCAGAGCAGCACGTGCGCGCGACCGATCCGGTCGGACAGATGTCCGCCCGCCAGCGCGCCGATCAGCAGGCCAAAGGTGCTGGAACTGAAGAACCAGCCGAGCGTGCGGGGATCGAGCGCGAAGGCGGTCGCCAGATTGGGGGCGGCGATGCCGGCGACCTGAAGGTCGAACCCCTCCAGTATCGCGACCAGAAAGCAGAGGAAGGCGATGAGCGGGGATCGAGGGACGGTGGTCATGATGGGCGCTCCTGCCGGCGGCCTCGACCCTACGCTAGACCGTCGGTTTCGGCGAGGGGGTCTATCAGGCGTCAGGTGGCGCGAAATCGTGGCGGGGGAAGCGGGGAATGTCGATCTGATCGAACAGGCCAGCATAGCCCAGCGTCATCGGCATGTCCCAGTTCAGCATCGAATAGGGATGCCCCGCGTCGAAAGCGCTGACGGCATTCAGCCGGGCCAGCGCGTCTGCCGGCAACTCCAGCGACAGCGCCCCCAGATTCTCAGTCATCTGCGTGGCTCTGGTCGCTCCGACGACCGGGATCACGTCGCGCGACAGGAGCCAGGCGAGGGCCACCTGCGACGGGCTCGCGCCGATGTCCCGCGCGATGTCGTCGACGGCGATCGCGATGCCCCGGTTGCGATCGTCGAGTTGCTGGAGCTGCATCGATTCCATACGCCGGGGGGCATTCTCGCCGCCGCCATTGGTTCTGGTATATTTGCCGCTCAATATGCCGCCCGCCAGCGGCGACCAGGCGGTGACGCCGATATCGTGCGCCTGCGCCAGCGGCAGATGCTCGCGCTCGATCGACCGCTGCACCAGGCTATATTCCAGCTGCATGCAGGCGATCGGCGCCAGCCCGCGCAGGTCATGGAAGGTCTGCGCCCGCGACACGACCCAGGCCGGCACGTCGGACAGGCCGATATGCAGGATCTTGCCGGCGGCAATGGCATCGGTCAGCGCGCGCTGCACTTCCTCGACCGGCGTGGTGAAGTCCCACCAGTGCACGAAATAGAGATCGATATAGTCGGTGCCCAGCCGCTTCAGGCTGGCGTCGAGCGAGCGCGTCAGGCTTTTGCGATGGACGCCCGCCGCATTGGGGTCGCCCGCGCCCGGCACCGCATTGGCATATTTGGACGCGACGACGAAGCGATCACGATCGGATGCGATGAAGCGCCCGATCATCTTCTCGCTCTCGCCGCCCGTATACATGTTGGCGGTGTCGATGAAGTTGCCGCCGGCCTCGACATAGGCGTCGAACACCGGGCGACAATCTTCCTCCGGCCGGGACCATTCCGCCCCGGTGCCGAAGGTCATCGTACCCAGCGCCAGCTTCGACACGCGAAGGCCGCTGCGGCCCAGCAGGGAATAGCGCATGGCCCGCCCGATCAGTTGTCGAGGCCTGGATTGTTGCGCCACGCCTCGTCCGGCGGCGGGATGAGGCCCAGTTGCATCGCGAACTCGCGGAAATTCCAGTGGGTGCGGCAGCGGACGATCTTGCCGTTCCTGTACATCTGCGTCGTGGTGCCGCGCGTCACCGTGGTCTTGCCGGCCGCCGGGATGCCGAAGAAGTCGCTATTGTGCGTCGCCTTCCAGACCCACTGCATATAGCCCCATTCGTCATAGTCGAAGTTGGTGCCCAGATAGATGTTGTTGGCGAAACGGGCATAGTCGCCTTCCAGCCCGCCCTGCCATTCGGGCGGCGTCCCTTCGGTGCGGCGCACGCCGCGCGACTTGCCGGCCGGGCCGCCATCATAGGTCAGCACTTCGAACTTGTGGACGCCGAACGGGCTTTCCGGGCCGCTGTTGTTGAACACCACGAAGGCTTTGTAGAGCTCTTCCTTCGTCGTGATCGTCTGCATAAACTCAATGTCTTCCCACACGAAGTCGTCGGCATAATAGCCCAGCACTTCCTCGGCGCCCTTATCGAAGAAGGCCGTGACCCAGTCCTGCGCCGCCTCGAAACTCTTGTGCTCGCGCGCGCCGCCGCCGGCCGCGACCGGCGCATCGGCGGTGATGGTCGGCGTGGACCCGGCGCGCAGACCCTGGAGCAGGATTTGCTGTTCGGGTGAAAGATGGGCGTCGGTCACGAGCTGCGAATAAAGGATATGCATGGCTCAGGGCCTCTCCTGTCGTCTGGTGCGATGGTTCCTGCATCCTGACCATGATGCGCCGATGACGCCACAGCCGATTGCGCCAGCGCATGGCGGATCGTGCCAATAGCGCCCTTTATGGCACCTAAAGCCGTGCACTGGCACGAACCGCCCTTGGGAAAGGGCGAGGGAGCGCGCAAAGCTGAGGCAATCAGGCGCGGCGAAAGGCGCGAATCGCGCAGACATGCTTTTGGGAGATGGACAGGCTATGACAGCGACTCAGACGGTGAGTGCGGATCGGGACGAGCAGCCGAAGGGCTATGACCCGCTCGACCCGGCCGTCAAGCATGAGCCCTATCCCTATTATACGCAGCTGCGCCGCGACGAGCCGGTCAAGTGGCTGCCGGGCCTGCAGGCCTGGGGCGTGGCGCGCTATGACGATGTCGACGCCCTGCTGAAGGACGGAAAGACTTTCAGCTCGGGCCAGTTCTGGCCATTGCTGCTGGGTGAATATGATCCGGTGCCCGAAGAGCCGCCGATGATCTCCATGGACCCGCCCTTCCACATGCAGTTGCGGCGTATTGCCAACAAGGCGTTCGTTCCGTCCAAGATCAACGGGCTGCGCGACCGCACCTATCAGATCGCCAACCAGCTGATCGACGCCATCATCGCCCGGCACGGCAATGAGGGCGAGTTTGATTTCTGCTGGGAATTCACCGCCCTCTATCCTGTCACCGTGGTAGCCGAGGTGCTGGGCGTGCCGACCGAACGCCGCGCCGAGTTCAAACATTGGGTGGACGACATACTGGCCGCCGCCAACCGCGCCGCCTATGGCCCGGACCGGCTGGCCGAGATCGCGGAAAGTTCCCGCAAGACGCGGGCCTTCTTCGAGGAACTTTATGACGACCGCGTCCGAAATCTGGGCGACGATCTCATCTCCACCTTCATCACCACCGAGGTGGACGGGCAGAAGCTCAATCGCAATCAGGTGTTGCAGATGGCGATCCTGCTGCTGATCGGCGGGGTCGAGACGACGACCAACCTGCTGGGTACGACGCTGGTCGAACTAAACCGTCACCCCGACGTCTATGCCCGCGTCCGTCAGGATCACGCGCAGATCGCCCCCCTGCTCGAAGAGGTGCTCCGCTATAATCCGCCAGTGCAGATCATCTTCCGCCACACCACGGCGGACGTGGAGATCGCCGGGGTCCGGATTCCGGCCGGCTCGGCGATCATGCCGATTCTGGCGTCGGCCAATCGCGACGAGAGCAAGTTCGACAATCCCGAGGTCTTCGACATCGATCGCAAGATCGAAGTGCCGTTGATGTCGTTCGGGCAGGGACCGCATTTCTGCCTGGGCAATTATCTCAGCCGCATGGAAGCCAAGTCGGCGCTGGAAGTCGCCTTCTCGCGCTTTTCCGTGCTCGATCCGGTGTCGGACGAGGTGCATTGGCTCGATTCCTATTTCGCGCGCGGCCCGCATGTCCTGCCGGTGCGTTTCAAGGTCGCCTGACGATCCGATCGAAATCCTGTGTCCCCTTCGGGGGTTAGGCAAAGGGGAGGCCTGACGGGCATGGCTCGATCTGGCGACTGCTATAATATCGGCGATTTCGAGCAGCATGCGCGCAGGCGCCTGCCCGCGCCGCTCTATCATTATATCGCCGGCGGCGCGGACGACGAGCGGACCAGCGCGGCCAATGTCCGCGCGTTCGATCGCTACGAACTGGTGCCCAATTATCTGCGGGACATCCGGTCGATCGACATGCGCCGCACCGTGCTGGGGCGGGAGCTGTCCTGGCCGCTGTTTCTGGCGCCGACCGGGATGACGCGGCTGTTCCACAAGGACGGGGAGGTCGGCGTCGCGCGGGAGGCCGCGCGCGCGGGCGTGGGCTATACCCTCTCGACCATGGCGACCGCCAGCATCGAGGATGTCGGCGCGCTACCGGCGGGGCCGCGCATGTTCCAGCTCTATCTGCTCAATGACGAGGCACTCAATTTCGAGATGATCGACCGCGCCCGCGCCGCTGGCTTCGACGCGCTGTGCCTGACGGTTGACACCATCGTCGCCGGCAATCGGGAGCGTGACCTGCGGTCGGGCCTGACCATCCCGCCGCGCATTGCCCTGTCGGGCATGATGCAGTTCGCGATGCATCCCGGCTGGTGCATAGACTATCTGACCGGCGCCCGCTTCGACCTGCCCAATATTCCGGGCGGGGGCGGCAGTCTCTCGACCCTCGCGGCTTATTTCGCGGAACGGATGGAGCGCAACATCACCTGGGCGAATGTCGAACGGCTGGTGAGCTATTGGGGCAAGCCCTTCGCGATCAAGGGTATCCAGTCCACGCGCGACGCGCGGCTCGCCCTTGCAGCGGGGGCGAGCGCGGTCATCCTGTCCAATCATGGCGGGCGGCAGCTGGATGGCGCCGCGCCGACCATCGACCTGCTCGCGGACATGGTGGATGCGGTGGGCGACCGGATGGAGGTGATACTGGACGGCGGCATCCGGCGCGGCGCGCATATCGCGCGCGCTCTGGCGATTGGCGCGCGCGCCTGCATGACGGGCCGTCCTTATCTCTACGCTCTGGCCAGCCACGGCGCGCCGGGCGTGGCCCGGGTTCTGGACCTGCTGCGCGCCGAGACGGAGCGGACGCTCGCGCTGCTGGGCTGCGCCCATGTCGAGGAGTTGGGGCGCGGGCATATCCGCTCTTCGGGCGCGCTGCCGCATTTCCTGCAAGAGGTGGAGGCAGGCATCGACGGCCCGACATTGCGGACGGTGCGATAGGAAGCGGCGAGCGCGGGATCAGGCCGCCCGGGCCATATCGGCGCCGTCCTGCCAGGCGACCGAGCTGGGCCGTCTTCCCGTCCATTGCTTGAACGCGCGCGAGAAGGTGCCATTGTCCGAAAAGCCCAGCAGATAGGCGACTTCGCTCAGGCGCACGCCCTGTTGCAGATATTGGAAGGCGCGCTCCTCCCGCAGCTGCCGCAGCACGTCGGCGAAGGTGGTGCCTTCATCCTTTAGCCGGCGCAGCAAGGTGCGTTCGGTCATGCCCAGCATCTTCGCGGTCCTCGCTTTGGACGGCACTTCATGGGGGAGTTGCGCGATCATCAGGTCGCGGACGCGGATTGCGAAGCGGCCCGCCATGCGCTGGTCGAGATAGCGGTTTGCCGTGCTGTCCAGCACCGACGCCAGTTCTTCGTCCGATGACATGATCTTGCGATCCAGATCTTTCTTGTCGAAGACGATCGCCGTCCGGGCTGCGCCGAAATCGACCGCGCAGCCGTAGAAATCGCGATGGGCGGAACCGTCGTCGGCCGGCTGGTGGGGCAAATGCACGGATAGGGGCACGACGCTGTCATGTGCGATCCAGCGCATATAGGACAATATGCTCGCCAGCACGGTGTCGATCGTTTGATAGATGGGGGGCGCTCCGCCCGTATCGAAATGAAATTCCAATATCACCTGATTGTGGATTTCCGTCAGGGTCGCGGTGGTGGAATCCGATATCAGCCGGCAGTAGAAGGCGAAGCGTTGCAACGCCTGAGCCAGCGTCGCGCTACAGCTCATCGAATAGCCCACGACATGGAAAGTCGCCGGACGCACTTCCGCTGCCACCTTGAAGCCGAAATGGGGGTCGCCGGTCAGGTCGATCGCGCGGCGCCACAACTGGCTGACCTGCGCCTGCGAATAGCGGCTATATCCGCCCTCCAGCAAGGCCGGGTCCATGCTTATGTCGGCCATCACGGCGGCCGCATCGACCTGTGCGGACTGCATCGCCCGCAATATCGCCAATACCCAGCCGGTCGTCGTCGAGCGGTTATCGGTCGTCGAGATCATGGCAACCTCTCCCTTGTAACGCGCGCTGCTTATATTTTCGCGCGCCTCGATGATGTTCCTGTTCGTCGTCATGCGTCAACCAGAAACAGGGCAAAACATACCACTTTGTCTCTTATCGCTACCCTCTGTCCTGCTTTGCGTCGCGCGAAGCCGGGACGGAAGCTTTTGCGGTTGGCGCGTTTCGCAGAAAGCTGGCACGGCCCGCCCTGTAAATCGACAGCCGAAAGACGGACATCTGCTCTGGTCAACAGAAGCCGCGGGAAGCGGACTTCTCAATCCGGAGGGGATAGTTATGGCGAGCCTTTCGTCCTGCCGCTTTGCGGCCACGGCATCCGTGATCGCGATGGCCATGGTTTCATCATCCGCTTTCGCCCAGCAGGCCGCGCAGGAGCCGCAGGGCCAGAGCGGATTTGGCGACATCATCGTGACCGCGCAGAAACGCGCGCAAAATCTCAATGATGTGGGCCTGTCCATCACCGCCGCATCGGGCGACCAGTTGCAGTCGCTCGGCGTCCAGAGCGCGGGGGATCTTGCCAAGATCACGCCGGGCTTCACCTTCACCAAGAGCCAGGACGGAACGCCGCTCTATACGCTGCGCGGCGTGGGCTTCAACGACTATACGCTGGGCGCCAGCCCGGCGGTCAGCGTCTATGTCGATCAGGTGCCGCTGGCCTATGGCGCCTTCACTCAGGGCGCGACGCTCGATCTGGAACGGGTAGAGGTGCTCAAGGGGCCGCAGGGCATCCTGTTCGGGCAGAATTCGACCGGCGGCGCGATCAATTATATCGCCGCTAAGCCGACGCGCACATTCGAGGCGGGCGGCCAGCTGTCCTATGGCCGGTTCGACACGATCGACGGCGAGGCCTATATCAGCGGTCCGATCGGCGAAACGCTGGCCTTCCGTCTGGCGGGCAGCGTGACCAATGCAGGCGCCTGGCAGTATAATTACACGCGCGACGACAAGCTGGGCAAGCAGGATACGCTGCGCGGCCGTTTCCAGCTGGAATGGAAACCGAGCGACATGCTGACGCTGCTGTTCGCGGCGAATGGCTGGCGCGACAAGTCGGATACGCAGGCGGGGCAATTGCAAGGCCTGTTCCTCCAGATCGACGAGGCGGCCGTCGCCGCCGGCGGCCTGTTCGACCCGGCGGAAACCGCCCGGCGGATCGCCGTGTTTCGCGGTCTCGATCCCGCGCCGCAAAATGCGCGCGCCGCCAATTGGGACAGCGACCGCGATCTTGGCCGCGACGACAGTTTCTATCAACTGTCCATGCGTGGCGATCTGGAACTGAGCGACGACATTACGCTGACGTCGATCACGGCCTATTCCAAATATAAGGAAGACTATAGCGTCGATCGCGATGGTACGACGCTCAAAAATGCCGGCGTCAACGCCAACGGCAATGTGAAGAGCTTCAGCCAGGAACTGCGCCTGTCCGGCGACATGGGCCGGGTCAACTGGCTGCTGGGCGGCAATTATGCGAAGAACAAGGTGTTCAGCGCCAATGACATACTGACCGGCGATTCCACCAACACGGCCATTCTTGCCGGCGGCCCGTGGATCGCGGCATCGACCACCACGATCACCCAGGATATCGAGGACTGGGCGGTCTTCGGCAATGCCGAGTTCGAACTGACCGACACGCTGACCGTGCTGGGCGGCGCGCGCTATACCAGGAGCAAGAACGACTTCACCTCCTGCATGCGCGGCGATTTCGGTATGCAGACGACCTTCGGCGTCCTGTCCGACGTATTGTCGGGCACGCCCGGCGCGCCGGCGGACGCGGGCACCTGCCTAAATATGGACGCGGCGACTTTCGAGCTGATCCGCACGCCCTTCGCCGCGACGCTCAAAGAGGATAATTTCTCCTGGCGGGTCGGGGTCAACTACAAGCCGAGCCGCGACGTGCTGATCTATGCGCTGGCCTCGCGCGGCTACAAGTCGGGCAGCTTCCCTACCGTTCCTGCCTCCACCACGGCGCAATTCGCTCCGGTCACGCAGGAATCGGTGACGGCCTATGAGGCCGGTGTGAAGCTGACCGCGCTCGACCGGGCGTTGCAGTTCAACCTCGCGGGCTTCCACTATATCTACCGTGACAAGCAGGTGCGCGGGCTGATCGTCGATCCCATATTTAACCAGCTCGAACAGCTGGTGAATATCCCGAAGACGCGGATCAACGGGTTCGAACTGGAAATCACCGCACGGCCGACCGATGGCCTTACCTTCCGTCAGGCGGTGACCTATGTCGATTCTAGGGTGCTGCGTTTCACCGGCATCAACAATGAGCGCGTGCTGGCCGACTATGCGGGATCGGCGCTGCCCTTCTCGCCCAAATGGCATATCGTGTCGGACGTCGATTACGGGTTCGACCTGACAGGCCGGCTGGGCGCGTTTGTCGGCGCCAACATGCTTCTGAACAGCAAGACCAACTCAACCCTGGGCGACGCACGTTCTTCCGTGATCCGCAGCTTCGCGACGCTGGACCTGCGGGCGGGGATCAAGGCGCTGGACGACCGCTGGAGCTTCAGCATCTGGGGCCGCAACGTCACCAACAGCTATTACTGGACCAACCAGTTCGTCACGCAGGACGTGATCGTACGCTATGCGGCAAAGCCTGTGACCTATGGCGCGACGCTGAAATTCAGGTTTAACTGATCCGCATCCTCTCCCGCGGACACTGGGCCACAGCCGGGACGACCGGCTGTGGCCTTTTCGTGGGCTGGATGGCTATCACGCGATTGCGTTTGGCGCCCGTCGCCGTCATCATCAGGGCACAGAGGATGTCAGGGAAGGGGGGTATGCATGCAGACAGGCCTGTCGGCATGGATTTTGGCAATAGTGAAGGCGCTGGAGGATGCCGGACTCGACCCGCCATCGCTGTTGCAGAGCATCGGCATGGACGCCAGCCGGGTCGGTGACTTATCCTACCGCTATTCGCAGGATCAGGTAACCAGCCTGTGGATCGCAGCCGTCGATGCGACGGGCGACCCCAATTTCGGACTGAAGGTCGCCCGCCATATCCGCCCTTCGACCTTCCATGTCGTGGGTTACGCCATGTCCTGCAGCGCGACGCTGCGCCGCGCGGCGGAACGCTTCGCTCATTCCGCTCGGCTGATTTCAGACTCGGCTGCCGTCACCTTCGAACCGGAAGGGGCGGGCTATCGGTTGACGGTCGATCTGAACACGGGCGGGCGGCAGCCCATTTACCAGACGATCGACACGATGCTGGCCGGCTTCTTCCTGTTGTGCGAATGGATATTGGCGGCTCCGATCAATCCGCTCGAGGTCACATTCCGCCACCGAAAGCCTGCCGAGGAGGAGGCCTACCGCGACGTATTTCGCGGGCCGGTCCGATACGGCCAGCCGACCAACAGCATCCTGTTCCCCGCCGACGTGCTGGAACTTCATGTGCCGTCTGCCAATGAGGAACTGGCCACAATGCTGGACGAGATGGCCGCGAAATATCTCGCCTTCCGCTTTTCCAGTCGCTTTTCCCGCAAGGTGCGTGACGCGCTGATCGGCCAATTGCCCAATGGCGAGCCGAGCAAGCAGGAAACGGCACAATTACTCGCCATGACCGAACGCACCCTTCTACGCCGCCTGCGCGAGGAGAATACGACTTTTCAGGAAGTACTCGATCGACTTCGTGAGGAACTGGCCTATGACTATCTGCGCCGCCCTGAACTGACAGTTGAGAATATTGCGCTGCTGCTGGGCTTTTCGAGCAGCAGCACCTTCTCACGCGCTTTCATGCGCTGGAACGGGCAGCGACCGAGCGTGTGGCGCGAGGGGCGCTCTATTCTTGACCGCGCTTCTATTGATAGCTGAAACTTTGGCACGATAGGCCTGCTGGACGCGCCCAGGGCCATCGACAGGAGGCGCTGGATTTATAGCTTCGGTTCCACCGGCGACACGACCGGAGGATGGGAGCGGATTGGTCATGGCATCACAAGCACAGGGCGCATCGATCGAGGGGGTGTCTGCGACGGCGGAGGCAGGGGCGGGGGCGCTTCATGGTCCCGCATCCGAACCAGCACCGTTCCGCCCCGATCCTTATCGCTATGCCCGCTTCTGCATCTGGATGGGGCCGGTGCTGCTGGCCTTGCTGATCGTTTTCTTCGCGCTGCTGGGGCATAATCTGCCGCCCTATTCCGCCGCGCTGGATGCCGATGGGATCGCCCGCCACTTCCGGGAGCATACCGCGTCGGCCCGCATCGGCATGACCGGCATGATGGTGTCTGGCGTGCTCTATCTGGTGTGGGGCATGGGCATCGCCAAGGTGATGGAGGCGGCTGAGCGGGACAATGACCTGTTGTCCCGGTTGCAGCTTTGGGGCGCGGGCTTCACGACGCTGGTGCTGGTGTTCCCGCCCGCCTTCTGGCTGACCGCAGCCTTCCGGCCGGAAGCCGATCCCGCGATCCTCATGGCCCTTTATGACACCGGCTGGATCATGTTCGACATGGCCTTCTCTCTGACCATGCTGCAGGTAACGGCTTTTGGGATCTGCTTCCTCAACGACTGGCGCGCCGTGCCGCTCGTGCCAAAGCCGGTATCCTGGTTCGCCATCTGGGTCGCGCTCGTCTTCATGGGCTTCTGTTTCCTGCCCTTTTTCCACGACGGCCCTTTTTCGCGCAGCGGCTTCTTCAACTATTGGGTTGAATTCTCGCTCTTCTTCTGGGCGATGCTGATCCTCTCGATCTTCACCCTGCGCGCTCTGACCCGGCTCCAGCGGGAGCGGGCGGAGGCCATCGCGCATGGGTGAGGATGCGCGTGCGCCACACGGGCAAAAGACGGTTCCGGGCATCCTGACCTTCATCGCCGCAGATACCGCCAACTTCGTCCTTTTCTTCGGCTATTTCATGGTGGAGCGGTTGCAGCAGCCTGCGCTGTTCGCCCGGTCAGCGGCGCAGCTCGACATCCGGCTCGGCCTGCTCAACACGATCATCCTCATCACCAGCGGCTGGCTGGTGGCGCTGGCGGTGGAGGCGGCACGCGCGGGGGAAACGGCGCGGGTGCGGCGGCTGCTGACGGGCGCGATCGGCATCGGTTCCTGTTTCGCGCTGGTGAAGGGGTGGGAATATGCCGCCAAGATCGCGCAGGGCCTGACACCGCAGACCGACGCCTTCTTCACATTCTATTATGTCTTCACCGGCGTGCACCTGCTCCACTATGTGATCGGTCTGGCGCTGCTGATCGCGACGGTGGTGCGCGCACGGGCACCGCGTCCTGATCCCGGTTTCCTGGGCTGGATCGAATCCTGCGCGCTGTTCTGGCACATGGTCGACCTGCTGTGGGTCTTCCTGTTCGCCATGCTCTATCTTCAGGGGGTATCATGACCGATCTGCGCGGCCCGACGGCGATATGGTTGTGGCTGATGCTGGCGACGCTGGCCGGGTTCGGCACGGCGCAGGCGGGCGGGGCGGCCTTTGCCCTGGTGATGCTGGCAGCGACGGTGAAGGCGCTGCTGATCGTGCGCTACTATATGGAATTGCGTTTCGCGCCGCTGGCCTGGCAGCTGGTCTTCTATGGCCTGACCGGGGGCAGCGGCGCGCTGATCCTGGGGCTGCACTTCTTCGCCTGAACGGGCGGGCGCTTTTAGAGCGTCGATCTGATTGGATCAGATCGATGCTCTAAGCCTTTTGTTTGCCGCGATTTCTTAACCAGCGATCAATGCCGATCGCTTCGAGCCAAAGGCCAGCGCAGCTAAATCGCTCTAAGGGCCCGCCGCGTCCATCGTGGACAGGGCGAGTTCGATGCCCTTGATTGACGTGCCTGTGCTCCAGCCGCCGTCCACCAGCAGCGTCTGGCCGGTGATGTAGCTGGCGTCGTCGCTCGCCATGAAATGCACTGCCGCTGCCAGTTCCTCGGGCCGGCCGATCCGGCCCAGCAGAGTGAAGACATTGGCGTTGCGCGCGACCATGTCGGGCGCCTCGTCCATCGCCATCGGCGTGTCGATGATGCCCGGCGCGATGCAGTTCACGCGGATGCCCGCCGGGCCATATTCGACGGCGGCGGTCTGGGTCAGCGAGATGATGCCGGCTTTCGTCGCGGCATATTCGCCCCATTGCAGGAAGCCGCGCACGGCGGTGATCGACGAAATGTTGACGATCGATCCGCCCGGCGCCATCCGCGCGGCGGCTTCCTTGATGCCCATCTGCACGCCCAGGATGTGGACGCGCCAGAATCGCTGCGACCGGGCCTCGTCGGCCTCCGCGATCGGTGAGGCCGTGGCTATGCCGGCATTGTTGACCAATATGTCGAGCTTGCCGAAGCGGGCAACCGCGTCCTCGCACAGCGCCGCCATCTCGGCCGGGTCGCCGACATCCGTGCGGCGGAAGGCGCAGCCCCACTTGGTCGCCATGCTTTGCGCCTGCGGATTGATGTCGGCCAGCAGTACATCGGCGCCGGCGGCACAGAATCGCTGCGCGATGGCTGCGCCGATCCCCGATCCGCCGCCGGTGACGATCGCGGCCTTGCCGGTCAGGTCGAACATCAGGCGAACTCCACTTCTGCGGGCGCTTGCAGGCCCAGTTGCCGCATCAGCGCGGCGGTATCCCACAGGCTGCGCTCCAGTATGATCTTGCCGTCGCGAAACGCATGGATGGTCATGCCAGTGACCAGCGTAGTCTTTCCTGCGGCCGGCAGGCCCAGAAAATCTGACCTATGGTCGATTTCCCAGGACCATTCGAGGCAACCGCCCCGCTCGTCGCCATGATAGCGGGTGGCATTGAAGATATGGCGCGACTTGTCCGGGTCGGCATTTTCGAACGTCTGGAACCAGCGGCGCAGCTTTTCCCGGTCATTGTCGATGCGCACGCCGAAGTTCAGATCCTCATATTCGAATTCTTCCGGATAGTGCGCCATCAGCTCTTCCAGACGGTTGTCGAACTGCTCCAGCCACTCCTGTTCCCATTGCAGGTTCATGCAAGGCTCCATGATAAAAAATGGACCCGGCATTGCCGGGTCCGAGGGGAGAGGATCAGAAATCCACGCGGGCTTCCAGACCGTAACTGCGGGTAGGGCCGCGATAATTGACCGTGAAGACCGACAGCAGGGGCACCACTTCCTGGAAATATTTCCGGTTGGTCAGATTGTCCCCATAAGCGGAGATTTCCCACCCATTCACACTCTTGAGCGACAGCCGCGCCTTCAGCAGGGTCAGCGGGTCGCGTTTCGTGCCCGCGAAATTGTCGACATCCCACCAGATCGATCCATAGCGGTTGACCTCCACGCGCGGCACCACACTCAGCTTGTCGGTCAGATCGAATGTCTGGCTTGCACCCAGATTCAGTGTGGACTTGAACGCGCCCGGCGCCACATTACCGACCGACGCCGGATTGCCCGCAAAGGCGGCGTCCCTGCCATGGGTATAGCCGTATCCGCCAAACAGATGCAGGCCCATCGGCAGTTGCGCGTCGAAATCAAGGTCGAAGCCCTTCAACTTCACCTTGTCGATGCTGATCGTCGTCTGCAGGCCGGCCGACGGCTGGAACTGGAACTGCTGCGCGCCGGAGATGTCGGTCTTGAACACAGCAGCGTTGATCGCCAGGCGGCGATTGAAGAAGCGCGCCTTTGCGCCCACTTCATAGGAGGTCGAGACTTCCTTGTTGTAGCCGTCCTGCACATAGATGTTGGCCGCATTGCCACCCGCCGCGTCGATCAGCGCCTGACGCGAGCCGATTGGATTGAACCCGCCCGACTTGAAGCCCTTGCCATAGCTGGCGTAGACGCTGGCGGTCGGCGCGATGTCATAGGACAGGCTCGCCTTGGGCTCGAACTGCTTGAAGGTGCGCGACGATTTGCACTGTTCGACGGTCTGGCCGGTCTGCGCCACGCAATTATTGTAGCTGATCCCGGTCAGCGGGTTGATCGTAGCGGGCGCGACTTCCCGGATGGACCGCTTTTCCGTGTCGTAGCGGCCAGCCAGATTGATGTGGAACTGGTCGGTGATGTCGAATTGCAAGCTGGCGAACGGAGCGTAGCTGGTCGTGCGATAGAGCGGCTGGCTGAACGACACCGTCGTTGCAGGATCGATGCTGGTGCGGTCGGCCGGCAGCGCGCCGATCGTGTCCAGACCGATCTTGCTCGTCTGGTCACGCTCGAACCGCAGGATATAGAAGCCGACCTGCCAGCGGAAGCGGTTGGCGCCGTCCGACGTCAGGCGGATTTCCTGCGAATAGTTGGTGTCCTTGTAGCTGTACTGCTGCACCGTGCCACCACCGGCGGGACCGGTGTCGAGCGCGATATAGGGCGGCGAGTCGCTGCCGAAATACTGGTTGAGATGATTGTAGCTGGAGATGGAGGTGAACTTCGCGAAGCCCATGTCATATTCCGCCTTCAGCGTCACATCGATGAACTTTTCGTCAAATGCGCCGGTGACGTTGGAGACGAACGGCATGTCCGTATTGTTGGCGTCCAGCGCGGTGCCCGGAAAACCGCCGATCGGCAGGCCAACGAACTGCGCGTTATAGGCGCTGCCGCCGCCCTTCGACCGATGCGCCGTCACTTTGAGGTCGGCCGTGAACGGGCCGTCATTGTCATAGACCAGCCGTGCGCGGCCGGCGCTGTTCTGGAAACGCTGCACCTTCTCGCCGGTGGTGATGTTGGTGAAGGGGCCGTCGGTATCGCGGAAGGAGCCTGCCACACTGAAGCCCAGACCCGGGGCGAGTGGCCCGCTGACCGAGGCGCTGGCGCGGGCGGTGTTGAAATTGCCATAGGCGGCTACGACATTCCCCTCGAACGTGTCGCCCGGCTTCTTGGTCGTGATGACGATCGCGCCAGCGGCGGCATTGCGACCGTAGAGCGCGCTCTGCGGCCCCTTGAGCACTTCGATCTGCTGGATGCCGAACAGATCCTGGTTGAACGGCTTGACGCTCGACAGCGTCACGCCGTCGATCACGATCGCCACGTTCGGGTCCGAATTGCGCACCGACGTCTGGCCGCGGATGTTGATATAGGCTTCGCCCGCATTGTCTTCCACGAAGGTGACGTTAGGTGTCGCCGCCAGAAAATCGGCCGGGCGGGTGATGCCGCGCTCGGCGATCGCCGCTTCAGTCACGACGCTGACGGAGATCGGGACTTTCACGAGGTTTTCGTTGCGCTTGGTAGCGGTGACGACGATTTCCTCGATCACGTTGCCCCGGCGCTGCGGTTCCTGCGGCGCGGCGTCTTGCGCCATCGCCGGCATGACAATCCCGCCCGACAGGACGAGGCTCAAAAATGGCAAATGGATGGTGGTCTTCAAGGCTGCTCTCCTTCCCTGATGCATTGTCGCCGGTTGATCCGACGCTCCTGCAAAGCGCATGTCTCAGAGTTGCCTCCTGAAGACAGCGATATCCCGTGGAAGAAAATGCCCGAGCGTGACAGGAGATGACCTAGCGGGACAATAGATCGGAGTGATCAATCCCCGATTTGCGTCTTTTTGCGGCGCAGCATGGCATGCGAACGGATATATCGGCATGCATTTTGGCACGAAAAGCAAATAGCTCGACCGTGCGGCCATGGCTCGGCAGACTCAACCGCCTATTCCATTGAAGCATGAAGAGGCGGCATCGGTTGATGCGGTCTACCCCTGGCTAGATAGATGCGCATCAAGGCGCGCCATGAGGAGAGAAAAATGAACAAGGATTGGGCCCAATATTGGATCGGCCTGTTCGCCGACGGCACTGACGAGCTGATGACGCTCTACAACCCGCAGTTCCAGTTCGAGGATGTCAATTTCGATCTGCGGATCAACAATGATCTGCCCGCACTGCGGAAATTCTTCGAAGGCTTCATCATTGAGGATCCGACGCAAAGCTATAACAGGTTCGATGTGTTCGACTATGTCGGCGACAATCGTCTGGGCTCCTTCCAATGGACCTGGGAAACCAAACATGCCGGTGATTTCCTGGGCGTGCCGGCGGCCGGCAAGGTGACGAAGACGCGCGGCGTCACCGTCATGGGCTGGGACGAGAATGGCAAGATCGTTCTGGAGCGCAGCATCTGGGATGCGATCCCGGTGTTCCAGCAACTCGGCGTCGTGCCCGCGTTCGACGCTGTTTCCGCCTGAGGCGCAGAGGCTGCATGACCTATAATCCGCTGGATCCGGCCGTGACGGCCAATCCCTACCCCCATTATGCGCAGTTGCGCGCCGAAGAGCCGGTCAAGTGGCTCGACATGATGCAGGGATTCGCCGTTGCCCGCTGGGATGATGTCGAAGAAGTGCTGAGCGACGGCAAGACCTTCTCCTCCGCGCAGTTCTGGCCCGCGTTGCTGGGTGAATATGATCCGGTACCCGAAGTGCAGCCGATGATATCGCTCGACCCGCCGGGGCATGTCCGCATCCGCAAGCTTGCCAACAAGGCCTTCGTGCCCAGCCGCGTCGGCGCGCTCGCCGAGCGCATCCGCAGCGTCACGCACGAACTGATCGACGCGATGCTGGAGAAGCACGGCAAGGAAGGCGAGTGCGATTTCGTCTGGGAATTCTCTGCGCTGTTCCCGGTCAGCGTTATCGCGGAGGTGCTGGGGGTGGACCTCGCGCGGCGGGTCGATTTCAAGCATTGGGTCGACGATCTTCTGTCGGCTGGCAATCGGGCGGCCTATGGACCCGAGCGGCTCGCCAAGATCGAGCGCAGTTCCGCTGCGATCCGCAGCTATTTCGAACAGGTCCATGATGCGCGCGCCGCGAACCCAGGCGACGACCTTATCAGCGGTTTCATTCAGGCGGAGGTCAATGGCGAGCGGCTGACCCGCAGCGAAGTGTTGAACATGGCGATCCTGCTGCTGATCGGCGGTGTCGAGACGACCACCAACCTGCTGGGCATCACCTTCGCGCATCTGAAGAACCATCCCGATATCGCCGCTGCCGTCTGGAGCGATCCGTCGCGGATTCCCGCGCTGCTCGAGGAAATGCTGCGCTTCGACGGCCCTGTGCAGATGCTGTTCCGGCACACCACCTGCGATACGGAGCTTGCCGGAGTCGCCATACCCAAGGGGTCGCTGGTGCTGCCGCTGCTGGGTTCGGCCAACCATGACGAGCGGAAGTTCGAACGGTCCGAAGAATTGCTGCTGGATCGCAATCCCAGGGAACTCATGTCTTTCGGGCAGGGGCCGCATTTTTGCCTCGGCTCCTACCTTTCGCGCATGGAGGCGAAGAATGCGCTCGAAATCCTGATCGAACGCTTCGAGAGCATCGAAGTCATCGGCGACGATGTGCAGTGGATGGATTCCTACTTCGCGCGCGGTCCCAAGACCCTGCCTGTCAGGTTCAAGGCCCGGTGAGCGAGGACATCGTGGAAACCGGCACGCCGTCGGCGGCGCTGCTCGATCGGTTCAGGGCGATAGTGGGTGACGGCGGCGTCCTGACCGGCGCCGACGTGGCGGATCGCTATCCGGGCTATTTCATGGCGCGCGTGGAAGCGGATATCCTGCTGCGCCCGCAGACCACGGAGCAGGTGTCGCAGATCATGCGGCTTTGCAACGAGGCGGGGCAGGCGGTGGTCATTCAGGGCGGCATGTCCGGCTGGGTGCGCGCCACCCAGACCCGGCCGGGCGAGGTCATCCTGTCGCTGGAGCGGATGAACCGGATCGAGCAGGTCGACCCGGCCAACCGCACCGCCACGGTGGAAGCCGGCGTGATTCTGGAACAGTTTCAGGATCATCTGGAATCCTATGGTCTCAGCTTCCCGCTCGATCTGGGCGGTCGCGGTTCCTGCCATCTGGGCGGCAACGCGGCGACCAATGCCGGTGGCATGCGCGTTATCCGCTATGGCATGATGCGCGAACAGGTGCTGGGCATGGAGGTGGTGCTGGCCGACGGTCGCGTTCTTTCTTCCATGAACCGGATGATCAAGAACAACACCGGCTATGACCTGAAGCAGCTTTTCATCGGCAGCGAAGGGACGTTGGGCGTCATCACCCGGCTGGTGCTGCGGCTGCGCGAACGGCCGATCAGCAGCAACACCGCCTTGGTGTGCGCAGACAGTTTCGACCGGATCGCGCAATTGCTGCGCCATGTCGATGGCGCTCTGGGCGGGCTGCTGAGCGCTTTCGAACTGGTGGACAACAGCTTCTACCGCGTCAACACGGGGGAGGGGCGTCATCCCGCGCCGCTGGGTTCCGACAAGCCCTATTATGCGATGATCGAGGCGCTGGGGTCCGACCATGAGCGGGACCGCGACCTGTTTGAGGCTGTGCTGGCGGATGCGGGCGAGAAGGGGCTGTTCGACGATTGCATCGTCGCCCGGTCGGAGAAAGACCGCGACGCGATCTGGGGCATAAGGGAAGATCTGGAACATATCGTTCATGATTTCCAGCCCTTCTACGCCTTCGACGTCAGCCTGCCGGTCGGCGACATGGAAGCCTATATGCGGGAGGTCACGCGTCGGCTGAAGGCGATCTGGCCTGAGGGCGGCATCGCCTTTCTGGGCCATGTGGGCGACGGCAACCTGCATATCGCGATCGGCGCCGGAACGCCGCAGGACCGCGAGCGCGTGGAGGCCTGCGTCTATGAACCGCTGGGCGGCATCGGCGGGTCGGTTTCGGCCGAACATGGCATCGGTTTGGAGAAAAAGCCCTGGCTGGCGATCACGCGCAATCCGCTGGAGCGCAGGTTGATGCGCGAGATCAAGAATATGCTCGACCCACGGGGCATTCTTAATCCGGGCAAGATTTTCACGGACGAGGAAGAATGACCGGCGCAGTCATCCCGGGCCGGAAAGGGCAGAATATGCCCTTCTGTCCCGTTTTGCCCGCATTTGGCGCTGCTCGCCCTGCCTTTGGTGCTGGCGAATGTTTAGCCTTCGGGCGATCCTCGGTTCGCCAAAAGGTTTAAGGAGCGGATATGATCAAGATAGGCGAAATGTCGGACCTGACGGCGGAAAAGCCGCTGCGCGCCACATTGGGATCGGACAAGGTCCTGATATTCCTGGTAGAGGGCGCGCCGGTCGCAACCGTCGCGCGCTGTCCGCATGCGCATGGCCCCCTGCATCAGGGCGAGGTCTGCGGCACCGTGCTGACATGCCCCTGGCATGGCTGGAGTTTCGATCTGGTGACGGGCGAATGTGACGAAGACCCCGACCTGCTGCTTAAACGGTACGAAGTGCGGGTCGAGGGCAATGACATCCTCGCTGAACCGGTCCCGGCATGACATGACCGAAGCCGCCATCGTGCCGGCGCCGCTGGTCCTCCACGGCTATCCGGTCAGCAATTATTTCAACGCCGCGCATGCGGCGCTGATCGAAAAGGGCGCGGACTTCGCGGTCGTGCCGACCCGCGCCGTGCAGGATGAGGCGTTTCTGACCCGCAGCGCGATGGGCAAGATTCCCTATCTGGAAACGCCGCAAGGCTGCATCGCCGAAACCGTCGCCATCCTGGAATATCTGGAGGACGTCGTGCCCGGCACGCCGCTCCATCCCGCCGATCCGTTTGCGCGAGCGCGCGTGCGGCAGGTGATGAATATCGTGCAACTCTACGTCGAGGCGCCGTTGCGGTCGCTGTTCCCCGGCGTCTTCATGGGCGGCGTCAATGCGCCCGAAACGGTCGCGGCGGCGCGGCCGGTGATCGACCGGGCGATGCGGGCGCTGTCCCATCTCGTCACGCCGTCGCCCTTCCTGCTGGGGGAGCGGCTGACCCATGCCGATCTCTTTGCCTTCTATACATTCGACATTGGCGAGCGGGTGATGCGCTTCACCTATGGCGCGTCGCTGATCAACGCGGTGCCCGGCCTTGGCGGCTGGTTTGCCGCCATGGTGCAACGCCCCTCGACCCGCATCGTCCTTGCTGATTTTCATCCTGCCTTCGCCGCCTACCTTAAGGACAAGGCGGCCGTCTGGCAGGAGCCCGAGCCGAAAGAAACGACCCATGCGTGACGTGAAGCTGGACGACAAATATACGGTCGATGAGGGCCGGGTGATCATGAGCGGCACGCACGCGCTGATCCGCGTACCGCTGCTGCAGAAGGAGATCGACCAGCGCAACGGCCTGGACACCGGCGGCTTCATCTCGGGCTATCGGGGGTCGCCGCTCGGCAGTTACGACCAGGAATTGTGGCGCGCCCGCAAGCTGCTGGAAGACCATGACATCCTGTTCCAGCCCGGCGTGAACGAGGATCTGGCGGCGACCGCGGTCTGGGGCACGCAGATGCTGGCGACGACGCCGGGCGCCAACAAGGATGGCGTGTTCGCGATCTGGTATGGCAAGGGGCCGGGCGTCGACCGTTCGGGCGATCCGTTCAAGCATGGCAATATCGCGGGCAGCCATCCCAATGGCGGCGTGCTGATCGTCGCCGGGGACGACCATTCGGGCAAATCATCCACCGTCGCGCACCAGAGCGAGATCGCGCTGATGCATGCCGGCATGCCGATCCTGGCGCCGTCCAATGTACAGGACGTCATCGACCTGGGGCTGCTGGGCTTCGCCATGTCGCGCTACACCGGCCTGTTCACCGGCTTCAAACTGACCAACGAGACGCTGGAACAGACCATGACGGTCGATATCCGCGTCGGCAACAACGGTCCCGTGACGCCCGATCGTGGCCCTGCGCCGGCCAACGGCTTCCACAATTATCCCACCCATATCGATCGCATCGGGTCGGAGATCGTGGTCAAGCGCTATCGCTGGCCGCTGGTCGAGAAGTTCGTGCGCGCCAACCGGATCGACCGCGTTCTGATCGATGCGCCAGCCCGCCGGATCGGCATCGTCACTACGGGCAAGGCGGTGCAGGACGTGCGCCAGGCGCTCAAGTTGCTGGGCCTCGACGATGCCGCCGCCGCCGCGCTGGGCGTCAGCGTCTACAAGCTGGGCTGCATGTATCCGGTCGAGCGGGAGGGACTGGCGGAGTTCGCGGCGGGGCAGGCAGAGCTGCTCTTCATCGAAGAAAAGGATCCGCTGACCGAGAATCAGGCCAAGGCGATCCTCTATGGCCGCCCCGCCATGCCGCGTATCGTCGGCAAGGTGGACGAGGACGGCGTGTTCATGATCCCGTCCGACGAGCAGCTGGAACCGGTGCAGCTGGCGCTGGTCATCGCCGAGCGGCTGCGGCGGCTGGGCGTCACCGACGAAGGGCTGACCATGCGGGCGGAGCGGTTGGCGCGGCAGATGGAGACGGTGAAGGCGCTCAAGCCCGCCGACGCCGCCCGCTCGCCCTATTTCTGCTCGGGTTGCCCGCACAATAGTGGCACCCGCTTTCCCGAAGGGTCGATCGCGGCGGGCGGCATCGGCTGTCACGCCATGGCGATGTATTCCGGGCCGGAAATGCTGCCCAATACCCAGATGGGTGGGGAGGGCGCGCACTGGTACAGCCAGGCCTACTTCTCCGACATGAATCATATCTTCCAGAATATGGGCGACGGCACCTATTATCATTCGGGGCTGCTGGCGGTGCGCGGCGCCGTCGCGGCGAAGGTCAACATCACCTTCAAGATATTGTTCAACGACGCCGTCGCCATGACCGGCGGCCAGCCGGTCGACGGGCCGCTAACGCCCGGCGACATTACGCGGCAGGTGCTGGCGGAGGGTGCGGTGCGCTGCGTCGTCGTCACGGATCGGCCCGACCTCTATGGTGCGCACAGCGGTCTGGGCGAGGGCGTCACCGTCCATCACCGCGATACCTATGATGCTGTGCAGAAGGACTTGCGCGACGTCGCGGGTGTCACCGTCATCGTCTATGAACAGACCTGCGCGGCAGAGAAGCGCCGCCGCCGCAAGCGCGGCAAGTTCCCCGATCCGGCCAGGCGCATGTTCATCAATTCCGCCGTGTGCGAGGGTTGCGGCGACTGCTCGGTCCAGTCCAACTGCGTCAGTGTCTGGCCCAAGGAAACCGAACTGGGCCGCAAGCGCCAGATCGACCAGTCCAACTGCAACAAGGACTATAGCTGCGTGAAGGGCTTCTGCCCCAGCTTCGTCACTGTGCTGGACGCCGAACCGCGCAAGCCGGAAAAGGCGCAACTGGACGGCGAAGCGGACATCGCGCTGCCCGATCCCGCTATCGTGCCGCTGCACGAGGGCGCGTATAATATCATGATCTCCGGCATTGGCGGCACCGGCGTGGTCACCATCGGCGCGCTGCTGGCGATGGCGGCGCATCTGGAAGGCAAGTCGACATCGGTGTTCGACATGACCGGACTTAGTCAAAAGAATGGCGCGGTCTTCAGCCATTTGCGCATCGCCGAGCGCAATGAGGATCTGGGCGCGCAGAAGCTGGGCATTGGCGAGGCCGATCTGGCGCTGGCGTTCGACGCGGTGGCGGGTCTGGCCAAGGAACCGGCGATCACCCTGTCGGCGGACCGCACCAGAACTGTCGTCAACGCCCGCGTGACGCCGACCCCGGCCTTCCAGCGCAATCCCGACCTGACGCTGGACCAGAGCCTGCTGGTCCGGCGGCTGCAGAAGATGTCGACCGACCTGCACGGTGTCGATGCCACGGGCCTTGGCCTTGCGCTGCTGGGCGACACGATCGCGGCCAACCTGTTCATGCTGGGCTATGCCTGCCAGCTGGGCCTGCTGCCCGTTTCGCCCGAGGCGATCGAGCGAGCGGTCGAGATCAACGGCGTCGCCATCCCGTTCAACAAGGCCGCCTTTGCGCTCGGCCGGCTTCAGGCGGTCGACCCGGCCCGGATCGAGAAGGCCGTCGTCAGCCATGTGCAGGAGCTGGACTTCACCCCGCTCACCAGACTTGACGACATCATCGCTCATCGCACGCAATTGCTGACCGACTATCAGAATGCCGGCTGGGCACAGCGCTATCGCGATCTGGTGGACGTGGTGGCGAAGGCTGAAGCGCTGGCGATGCCGGGGCAGGACGGCCTTGCCGTCATGGTCGCGCGGAATTTCGCCAAGCTGATGGCCTATAAGGATGAATATGAGGTGGCCCGGCTCCATGCCGACCCGGCTTTCAAGCAGCAGTTGAAGGACGCGTTCGAGGATGGCGCGAAGCTGCGCTATAACCTCGCGCCGCCGCTCTTTTCTAAGCGCGACGCCGACGGCCATCTGATCAAGCGGGAGTTCGGTCCGTGGATGGGCAAGGCCTTCGCACTGCTGGCCCGGTTCAAGGGGCTGCGCGGCACCGCCTTCGACATTTTCGGCTATACCGAGGAGCGTCGGATGGAGCGCGGCCTGATCGACCATTATGAAGCGCAGATGCAGATGGTGGCGGGCCGGCTGACCGCGCTTAACCATGCGGCGGCGGTCGAACTGGCGTCCCTTCCGGCGCAGATCCGCGGTTATGGCCATGTCAAGGAAGCCAATGTCGAAAAGGTCCGCGCGTTGGAGTCCCTTGTCCTGAAGAAATTCGAGAATGCCGGAAAGCAGGGCGCGCCCGCGCCGGCGGCGCTTGTGAAGAATGGCTGATACATAAATAGAGGCGGAGAGGAAGAACATGGTCAAGATGCTGATCGACGGTGCGCTGGTCGATACCGCGCGCCACATGGATGTCATCGATCCCAGCGACGAGAGCGTCGTGGCGCAGGTGCCCGACGCGGGCGTGGCCGAAGTGGACCGGGCGGTCGCCGCCGCGTTGAAGGCTTATCCTGCCTGGCGCGACAGCACGCCCGATGCGCGCGGCGCGGTGCTGCTGTCGATGGCCAAGGCGATCGCGGACAATCTGGACGAGCTTTGCCAGCTTCTGGTGCAGGAAACCGGGCGCCCGATGGGCCTTGCCCAGTTCGAGCTGGCGCATCTCGCGCAGGGCTATCTCACTTATTATGCAGGGCTTCGGGTCGCGCCGGAAATCCTGGCCGACGACGATACGCGCCGGGTGGAACTGCACCGCAAGCCGCTGGGTGTCGTCGCCGCCGTCGTTCCCTGGAACGCGCCGGTCTTCATCGCCTGCAACAAGATTGCGCCGGCGCTGGCGGCCGGCAACACGATCGTTGTCAAGACCGCGCCGACGACCCCGCTCACCACGCTGCGGCTGGGCGAACTGATCGCGGACGTGGTGCCCGCCGGGGTCGTCAACATCCTGTCGGGCGGGAACGAGGCGGGCGCGCATCTGGTGGCGCATCCCGATGTCGCGAAGGTGACGTTCACCGGATCGACCGGCACCGGCCGCAAGATCATGGAGGCGGCGTCGCCCACGCTGAAGCGCGTGACGCTGGAACTGGGCGGCAACGACGCCGCGATCGTGCTGCCCGACGCGGACGTAAAGGCGATCGCGCCGTCGATCTTTGCCTTCGCCTTCTTCAACAGCGGTCAGGTTTGCGCGATCATCAAGCGCCTTTATGTCCATGACAGCCTGTATGACGCGATGTGCGCGGAGATCGTCGCCTATGCCGCCGGATCGAAGGTTGCTGGCGGACGCGATCCCGAGGCGCAGTTCGGTCCGGTCCAGAACAAGGCGCAATATGACAAGGTGCTCGACTATCTGGCCGGGGCAAAGGCCAGCGGCACCATCATCGCGGGCGGCGAGGTGCAGGACGGGCCGGGCTATTTCGTGCCGCTGACGGTCGTGCGCGACGTGGCGGAGGGCGATGTGATCGTCGACGAGGAACCGTTCGGCCCGATCCTGCCGATCATCCGCTATAGCGACATCGATGATGTGGTCGCCCGCGCCAACGCGTCGCCCTATGCGCTGGGCGGGTCGATCTGGTCCAGCGACCCGGAAGCGGCGGCGAAGATCGCCCTGCGGCTGGAAAGCGGCAGCGTCTGGGTCAACCAGCATTGCGCGCTCGACCCGGCCGTGCCCTTCCCGGCGAACAAGCAGTCGGGCTTCGGCGTCGAAGGCGGCGTCGAGGGGCTTTATCCCTATATGGCGCTCCAGACGCTCAACATCGCCAAGCCGGCCGCCGCATGAGCATCCTCGACCGGCTGTTCTCTGTCGCGGGGAAAACCGCCGTCGTCACCGGCGGCGCGAAGGGGGTAGGGGGGATGATCAGCCGCACCCTGGTCGAGGCGGGCGCCGATGTCCTGATCGTCGGACGCGGCGCGGAGGCGGGGAAGGCCTTCGCCGCCGGGCTGGACGGGCCGGGGCAGGCGACCTTTCTTGCGCATGACCTCGGCACCGCTGACGGCGTGCAGGGGGCGGCCGCCGACATCGCCGGCCGCGCGGGCGCGCTGCACATATTGGTGAACAATGCCGGCATGTTCAGCGCGGGGCCGGTGGAGCAGGCGGACGCGGGCCAGTGGGACCGCGAAATGGGCCTCAACCTGCGCGCGCCCTTCTTCCTGTCGCAGGCGCTGCTGCCGCAACTCAAGGCGGCGGCGAAGCCCGATGATCCGGCCCGGATCATTTCGATCGGGTCGATCGGCGCGCTCTGGGGGAAAAGCAGCAACGGCGCCTATGCCTATGGCGCGAGCAAGGCGGCGATCCACCAGCTGACCCGCATGCTGGCGTCTGACCTCACCGGGCAGGGCATCACCGTCAACGCGATCGCGCCGGGCTTCTTCCCCAGCGACATGACCGACGGCTTCTTTTCGGCTGTGCCGGGCCTGAAGGATCAGGTCGTGGCAGGCATTCCTTCGGGTCGCCTTGGTTCGGCGGAGGATGTGGGCGGCGCCGTCCTGTTCCTGTCGTCGCGCGCGGGGGCCTATGTGTCGGGTACGGTCCTGCCGGTGGAGGGCGCGCTATGGCAGGCGTGAGCGCAGAACAGGCCGGCTGGCGGTTCGAGATCATGGACAGCATCCATCGCTATTGCCATGCGGTGGACCGTCGCCGCTGGTCGCTGATGGACAGCGTATTCCATGAGGATGCGACCTATAAATTCTTCTCGATCGAAGGAACATGGCGCGACTTCGTGGCGCAGGCGAAGGCGCTGATCGACCCGATCGGCCCGACCCATCATCAGGTGAGCAACATCACCGTCCGGTTCGACGGTGACACCGCCTGGAGCGAAACCTATCTGCGCGCCTATCATCAGGTGCCGGCCGACTATCCGCCCTGGACCGTCTTTTCGTTGCCGGGCGGCGGCGTCATCCTGATTGGCGGCCGCTATATCGACCGGTTCGAGCGGCGCGACGGCACATGGCGCATCGCCCACCGGCATGGCCTGCTCGACTGGCGGCAGGATCATGCATTGGCGGATGGTGGCCTTGGCGCGACGCCGACCGACTGGCGCGGGCGGTTCGGCCAGGACGATCCGTCCCTGCCCGTGATGCAGGACTGGCTTTGAAAAGACGGGAGGGTTCGATGACCAGGCCGACCACGATCGCGCTGCTGGAACGCAAGCCCGGCATATCGCGCGATCTCTTCTCCCGCTACTGGCGCGACATTCATGGAGTGATGGCGGCGCGAATCCCCGGCTTCGAAAGCTATGTCCAGCATCATGTCGTCCCGCTCGACACGGTCGGTTCGCGGCTGGTGGAGCCGTTCGAGGGCATAGCGGTCGTCACCTTCGCCGTGCCGGAGGACCGCGATGGACTGATCCACAGTGCCGTCACCAAACATATTCATCGTGATGAACAAAATGTCTTCCGTCGCGCGCTGCTCTATAGTCTGGAGGCCGACGCGACCAGCGTAACCGGCGAAGCGGACAAGGCGGCGCTGGTCAGCTATTTTCTGGTGTTGCCGACGGGGCTTGATGGGGAAAGTGTTGCGCAGGATCTCGCCCAGGCGGGCGCCTCCATGGTATCGCTGCATGACCTGTCTGGCGCCGATCCGGCCGGCTGGAACGAAACCGATGTGGAGGAAGGCGGGGCCAGCCGCTCCTTTGGTGCAGTGATCCAATGCTGGTGGGCCGATGCGGCGCTCGCCGAGGCGGCGCTCGCGCGCGCGGTGGACGCCAGTAACGGAGAGATAGCCTGCTATTGCACGGATGCGCGCTATGTGATGGTGGATGAGGGGGCGCCGACCCCACTGGGGCTGCGCGGGCTCGACGCGATCCGGACGATCGAGGAAGCGGGCGCTGTCAACCAGCATGATCCCGAAGTTCTTCGAGCGATCTACGGACCGGCAGCCTGATCCTCTTGGATGGCTTCTACGGATTGATGGACTCTCTGGCATGCAAACAGCAGCGGATGGACAAGTGACCGTTCGCGATGCGAGACCGTAGTTTTCTGCATCGCCCGAATTTGGCAGCAGAGCAAGGTGGTGGAAGCCTTCACCATGCCTGTCATGGACGCCAGCGCTGATGTCGCGCCCTATCCGCATCGCCAGATCATTCCGTTGATGCGCGACCAATGGGCAGACCGGCTCGATTCTTCTGACCCGCCCGGCCAGTTGCAACGCTGGCTACCTAACCCCCTCGGCAGGCAGCCTGGGTCAACACACGTACCGTCAAAACGCATCGGATATCCACATAATCTCAAAATGGCTTGACCCTACAACACTACTGTTGCAGAAGTGAGGCCGAGAGAGGATGAACTGAGCGCTTCCGGCAGAGGAAGGTTTCGAGACCGTTCGGGCGGTGTCGAGGATCCCTGCGTGGCCGAGCGCATTCGTCCGCAGGTGAGGCGGAAGCGACAGAGGCCTATGACAATCACGGAACCTTCAGTGCGGCTGGAACGACAGGGCCGCGTCCAGGTCATCACTATCTGTCGACCGGATCGCCGCAACGCCGTCAATCATGACGTCTCTGTCAGGATCGCGGCCGCGCTCGATGAACTGGACGCTGATCCGCAATTGCAGGTCGGCGTCATTACCGGAGCCGATGGCCATTTCTGTTCCGGCATGGACCTTAAGGATTTCGCTGATGGCCGGCGTCCCGAACTGGACGGACGCGGATTTGCCGGGGTCACGGAAAGGCCGCCCGTCAAGCCGTTGATCGCTGCTGTCGAGGGCTATGCGCTTGCCGGCGGATGCGAGCTTGCCCTAGCCTGCGACCTGATCATCGCCGGAGAGGGCGCATCCTTCGGGCTGCCCGAAGTCCGTCGCGGGCTGGTAGCAGGTTCGGGCGGGCTTATTCGGCTTGCGCAGCGCATGCCCGCCGGCATCGCCCTGGAATATGCGCTGACCGGCGCGCTCCTCCCGGCGAAAGTCGCGGTGCACTGGGGGCTGGTCAACCGGTTGGCGCCCGATGGCGAAGTGCTGACAGCTGCTCTGTCGTTGGCCCGGGAGATTGCGCGCAATGCGCCGCTGTCCGTGATCGCGAGCAAGCGGATCATGCGCGAAGCGCGCGACTGGAGCGGTGCGGACATGTGGGAGCGGCAGCGTCCGCTGGCCGATGCCGTGATCCAGTCTGAAGATGCGCTGGAGGGCGCGAGGGCGTTTCAGGAGAAGCGCGAGCCAGTCTGGAGGGGGCGGTGAAGCAGATTACGGTAATCGGCGGCGGCACGATGGGCGTGGGCATCGCCTACGTTGCCGCTCAGGCAGGCGGCGCGGTGACGATCGTCGAGCCAAGTGAGGCGCGCGCGGCGGGATTGCGGGTCGATATCGCGAACGCCACGGAATCCGCGATCCGGCGCGGCAAGATGACGGCGGAGGACGCGGCCGCGCTGGATAGCCGCATCGTCCGGGTCGATGCGATCGATGCAATAGCGGACGGGCAGGATCTGATCGTCGAATCCGTGCCCGAGGACGTGGCGCTTAAATGTCGGGTGCTCGCCGCCGCAGCTTCGCGAAGGCCGCGCCTGCTGGCGAGCAATGCCAGCGCGATTTCGATCGACAGGCTGGCCGCAGCCGTGCCTGAGGCCAGCGCCTTCCTGGGCATGCATTTCTTCAATCCGGTCTGGTCGCTGAAGCTGGTCGAATTGGTCCGGGGCGCGGCGACGAGCGATGCGGCGCTGGATCAGGCCCGCGCGATCGGCGCCTGGATGGGCAAGGAAACCCTGGTCGTGCAGGACGTGCCGGGCTTTGCAACCAGTCGCCTCGACCTGATCGCCTCGCTCGAAGCGATGCGCATGCTGGAAGCCGGCGTGGCGTCGGCCGAGGATATCGATCGCGCTGCTACGCTGGCCTATCGTCATCCGGTCGGGCCTTTGCGCCTGAGCGACATCGTTGGGCTGGACGTGCGGCTGGACGTCGCGCGCGCGCTGGAAGCCGCTCATGGCTCACGCTTCGCCCCTCCGGCGATCCTGGAGGAGATGGTCGCCGCCGGCCGCCTGGGCGTGAAATCGGGGCACGGCTTCTTCGACTGGACTGATCAGAAAGCATAGGAACCATTACCGTGTCTGCACAAATCATGTTTCACAACAGCTTTGTTGATCATGGCGATCATCATTCCGCCTTGCGCGAGAATGTCGCCCGCCTGATGGCCGGTTTCGGCCGCAGCTATTTCCAGGATCTGGTGCGGCGCGACGCCCGGCCAGACGCGCTGTGGTCTGCGCTCAGCGAGGCAGGGTTCCTGGGTGTCCACATTCCGGAGGAATGGGGCGGCGGCGGCGGCGGCATGGGTGAATATCAGATCATCATCGAGGAAGTCGCGGCCCATGGCTGTCCGTTGCTTCAGCTGGTCATCAATTCGATCTGCGCACCGATCCTGACGGCGTTCGGATCGGAGACGCAGAAGCAGGAATGGCTGCCAGCCATCGCCAACGGTACCAGGCGCATGTCGTTCGGCATTACCGAACCAGACGCCGGCACGAACACCCACAAGGTTAACACCACCGCGCGCCGGGACGGCGACGGATGGCTGCTTCAGGGGGCGAAATATTGGACGTCGGCGATCGACGACGCTGACGCGGTGCTGGTGGTGGCGCGGGACGCGGACCTGTCGACGCCGGAGCGCTCCGCCCTGTCGCTGTTCATCGTGCCGACCGACGCGGCGGGCCTCAGCTGGCGCAAGATCGATTCCGCCGTGATGGTCCCGGAAAACCAGTTCTTCACCTTCTACGACAATGTGCGGTTGGGGCCGGACGCCTTGATTGGCGAGGCTGGCAAGGGCCTGAAGCAGGTATTCAGCGGCCTTAACCCGGAGCGGGTGTCCGTCGCCGCGATCAACAATGGCATATCCCGCTTCGCGCTGGCGCAGGCGGCGCAATATGCGCTGGACCGCAAGGTGTGGCAGGTGCCGATTGGCGCGCATCAGGGGGTCGCTCATCCGCTGGCGGAAGCCTATGCCAAGGTGCAGGCCGCGCGGCTGGTCGCGGCGCGCGCCGCCGACCTGACCGACCGGGGAGAGGACGCCGCCGAAGCGTGCAACATGGCGAAATTTCTGGCGGCCGATTCCTCGCTTGAAGCGCTGGACCAGGCGATCCAGGTCCATGGGGGCAACGGCATGGCCTATGAATATGGCCTCGCCGACCTGTGGTTCGTGGCGCGTATGCACAAGACGGCGCCGGTCAGCCGCGAGATGGTGTTGAACCATATCGCCCAGCACAGCCTGGGCCTGCCGAAAAGCTATTAATCATCCGCGCAGGCGCCGGCCACTGCGGCGGCGCCTGCGCCTGGGAGAGCAGCCGATGACCATTTCCCATCCCGCCCGGCTCGCGCGCGGGTTCGCCGTCGATTTCCTGACCGCCCATGATGCGGCCGCAGGGCGGCGTATCCTGTCTCCTGACTATCGGCTTTCGATCAGCGGCCATATGTTCGATGGGCGCGATGGGGCCTATATGCCCGCCACACTGGCGCAGCTCGATCAGTTTCCGGGCCTTTGCGTCACTTGCCACGACATCATCCTTGGTCCCGGCGCGGTGGCGATGCGTTTCACCGAACATGGCTCGCAGGGGAGGGATGGTGTGCTCTCGACTTGGGGGGGCATCACCATGTTGCGTATCGCCGACGGGCTGCTGGCGCAGGGCTGGGCCGAGGAGGATTATTTCGCGCGCAAGCGCCAGCTCCGCAGCGGCACGCCTGACGCCATCCTGCCGCCCCATATAGCGCCATGGGACCAGCCCGTTGAGCAGGAAAATGCCGAGACGGAGCGGGTGCTGCGGGCGCGGCTGGCAAATCCGGGTGCCCTCTTTCACGAGATTGACGAGATCAGCGCGGAGGGGCCGCGCCTGTCGGATCTGGTCGATCCGGTGGCGATCGATGTTTCTTTCCTGTTCACGGCCGGCAGCCGGGCCGCTTTCCATGCCGTCGTCTCGGGACGCTATGCGGGTGGATTTGCGGACGTTCCCGCCGACCGGCTGGGGCGCCCCGTTACCATTCCGATCGCCGCGATCGTCGACGTGGAGGACGGGGCGGTGGCGCGCATGCAGCTGTGTGGCGACCGCCTCGGCCTTAACCGGTTCCTGCTGTGATCCATTTTGCCGCCGGTCGTGCGGCCGCCTTTCCGGCGCGTGATTTCAACCCATATATCCCTGGAGAATGACATGCGAAGTGCCTTGATCGTATCGACTGCCCGCACGCCCATCGGCCGCGCATATCGCGGCGCGTTCAATGACCTGCCAGCGCCGACGCTCGCTGCCCATGCCATCCGTGCCGCCGTCGATCGCGCCGGGCTGGCCGGCGAGGAGATTGACGATGTTGTCATGGGCGCGGCGTTGCAGCAAGAAACCCAATATACGATCGGCCGCAATGCCGCCCTGCGCGCTGGCCTGCCCGTAACCGTGTCAGGCCAGTCGATCGACCGGCAGTGCGCGTCCGGGCTGATGGCGATCTCGATCGCTGCCAATCAGGTCGTCTGTGACGGGATGGATATCTGCGTGGCGGGCGGCGTGGAGTCGGTGTCGCGTGTGCAGACCAAGGCGTTGCGGACGACGGCCGACCCGGAACTGGAGGCGATGCTGCCCGAGGCCTATATGCCGATGCTGCACACCGCCGAAGTCGTCGCGAAACGCTATGGTATCGATCGCGACCGGCAGGATGCCTATGCGCTCCGGTCGCAGCAGCGCACTGCCGCCGCCCAGGCCGCCGGCGCCTTCGCTGACGAGATTGTGCCGGTAACCGCGACGATGGCGGTGCTGGACAAGCAGAGCGGCGAGACCAGCTACCGCGAAGTGACACTGGCGCAGGACGAGGGGAGCCGTGCCGACACGACAATCGAGGGCTTGCAGTCGCTCAGGCCTGTGCTGGGCGACGATGCGGTGATCACGGCGGGCAATGCGAGCCAGCTGTCCGACGGCGCATCGGCCTGCGTCATCATGGAGGAGGCGGCCGTCGCTGCACGCGGGCTTGAACCGCTTGGCCGGCTGGTCGGCATTTCGGTTGCAGGCACCGGCCCCGACGAGATGGGGATCGGCCCAATCTTTGCAGTCCCCAAGCTACTCAAGGCGCATGGTTTGCGGATGGACGACATCGAGCTGTGGGAACTCAATGAAGCTTTTGCCGTGCAAGTCCTTTATTGCCGCGATCGGCTGGGCATCGCGGATGAACTGCTCAACGTGAATGGCGGCGCGATATCGATCGGGCATCCTTATGGCATGTCGGGTGCCCGCATGGCGGGGCATGTGCTTATCGAAGGGCGCCGCCGCGGCGTCAAACATGCCGTGGTGACGATGTGCGTGGGCGGCGGCATGGGCGCGGCGGGTCTGTTCGAAATCTTCTGAAATCGGGGCCTCGGCGGCATCTGTTGCGCCCCCCGAACATAAGGTGCGACCCATATCCGCATCGGACGCGGCAAGAGGCGTCCGATGCGGGCTCACGCATTGATATGACGCCCGGAAATGCGCAAGATTTCACGCCTGACCGGGCCTGAAGTTGCTTGACAACACTAATGTTGTGAGGGATGTTCGCAATATAAGATGAGGAAGTTGCTTCCCGGCTGGAGAGGAGTCGAAACGCGCATCACGCGACTATCGGACCTGAATGTATCGATGGTTTCGCGGTTCCTCTTTCCCGCCTGAAAGCCGGCTCGTCAGCCGGAAAGGCCCGTCACGGTGATGCAGAACATATCACGCGACGATAATGTTGTCTGACGCCCTGTCACAGAAACAACGATGAGTAGGTGAGATGATGGTGAGGAGTGCATCTGAAAGCGAAGCGATCGTTCGTCGGTTCATGGAGACATTCTCGGCTGGCGATGTGGCGGGAGTGATGGACCAGATGGATCTTGACGGGACATGGTGGGTGGCTGGGACGATGCCGATCTCCGGAACATACAGCCGGGAAGAATTCGGCCAGTTGCTGAGCAAGGTATCGGAGACGTGCGATGGTCCCATTCGTCTCGTCCCGCATGCGTTCACCATAGATGGCGATCGGGTCGCCGTTGAAACCGAATCCCACGCGCAGCTTCTTAATGGACGGGTCTATAACAACCTGTATCATTTCCTTTTCATCCTGAAGGATGAAAAGATTCTGCGTGTTAAGGAGTATCTGGACACGATGCATACAAATTATGTTCTCTGTACCCCGTAATTTCGTGAAATAAATAAAGAAAAATTATGAAGTTTGTTCGTTTTCTAGTTGTAGAAAACGATGCGATGTTCTGCGCTTTACTATGATCGCCATATTTGGCGAATTTAACTATAATTCATATGGGAGAGTTGGAATGATTTCATCGCGTCGAGCAATGGCGTGCGGCCTGCTGTTTTCAGCTACCGCCTCGCCTGTGATGGCACAGCAGGCGGCCCAGGGGCAGGGAAGCGATAAGGGCCTGGCTGATATCGTTGTCACGGCCACTCGTCGCGCCGAGAATTTGCAACAGGTTCCGCTTAGTGTCTCGGCTGTGAGTTCGGAGCAATTGGCCTCGCGCGGTGTAGGCCTTACTAATGACCTCGCGACTGTGGCGCCTAACGTCACCGTCAATACCCAATATGGTGAGACGCAACCCAACTTCACGATACGTGGTGTCGGCGTCGCAAATGAGTTCAATGTCAATGCCGCCTCGCCGGTCGGCGTCTATGTTGACGATGTTTATAAATCCTATCGCTTTACCCACGGCCAGTCGCTGTTTGACCTCGATCGGGTTGAAGTGTTGCGCGGGCCGCAGGGAACGCTTTTCGGGCGCAATACAACAGGCGGGGCGATCAACCTCATCACCCGCAAGCCTGCCCTTGACGGTACCAACGGGTATTTCACGGCGGGATATGGCAATTTTGATCGCTTTAAGGTCGAAGGTGCGGTCGAGACCGCGATGGTCGAGGATCAACTGGGCGTCCGGGTCGCGGCCTATCGCACAAAGCAGGACGGGTTCTTCCGGGAAGTCGATCCGGCAGGTAATAAGTTTGGCACCAAGCGCTATAACGGCGTCGATTCCTACGGCGGCCGCATCACATTGCGGATGAAACCGTCGGATCGGCTGGACGTAACCTTGAGTGCGCAATACGGCCATGACAATCCGACCGGCCCGGCGCGCTATGCCTATGGCATCGTTCCGGACGGTTCCGGCGGCTTTGTCGATTTCAGCGGCTATTCCCGGTTCAACGATCCGCTGATCACCGGGAAGAACCAGTTTCACATGAACGATATGGGGCGGTTCAAGACTATTTCCCGTTCAGGCACGCTGAACATCGCCTGGAATGACGGTGACCATTTATCCGTTACCTCCGTTACGGGCTATACATCGGGTCTCTATGATCTGGAGGACGAGAGCGACGGTGGTGCCAATTCCCTGGTGGGGATCCACTATCGCGCGGCGACCAGAGACTTCAGCCAGGATCTGCGCCTGAATTATGATGCGGAGACCTTCAAATTCATTATAGGCGCCTACTATGGAAAGGATCGCCTGCGCGCACGCAACGAACTGGGTTTCTTCGGGTTCCTGCCCGATGCGACTTCGGCGGCGACCTTCAATCCGGGTGTGGCGACATCGTTCAACGCCTTGCAAGCCTATGGCCAGGACCGCGAGTCCAAGGCAGTTTATAGCGAAGGGAATTTCAAGTTCAGCCCCAAACTGGACCTGACCGTCGGCTTACGCTACACGGACGACAAGATCGAATATGTGAATGGTAATTCGACGGTATATTCCAACTTCTCGTCCAGCGGCGTTCCGCTGTTTCCTCTGTTCTCCGATCTCAACCAGAAGAACGGATCGAAGAAGGTTTCGGGCCGCGCGATCCTCAACTATAATTTTGCTGACGACATCCATGCCTATGTCAGCTTCAGCCGCGGGCAGCGGTCGGGCACTTACAACGGTTTTGCCTATCAGAGCACGGCGCAGGTCTATTTCGTGCCGCCCGAGCAGCTCGACGCCTATGAAGCGGGCCTCAAGACGCGATTTTTGAACAATAGGCTTCAGGTGAATGCAGCGGTCTTCCACTATGACTATAAGGGGCAGCAGGTTCAGGAAATTCGCGGTGTCGTTGGCTTCTTGACCTCAGTGGATGCCAAGGTCGACGGTGCGGAACTGGAAATCGTTGCACGGCCGGTTCCCGCTCTGACGGTGCGTGGCAATCTTGGCTATCTCGACACCAGATATGCAGGCGGCACCGTGATTTCGGGCATAGACATTGGCGGAAACAAATTGCCCTTCGCCCCGAAGCTGACTGCTAATGCCGGGTTCGATTTCACGATGGCCGAACTGTCCGCTGGAAAAGTCGTATTGAGCGGCGACGCGCAGCATACGGGCATGTTCTGGTATGATATTTTCAATGATGATCAGCCGCCGCCGCCCGGTTTCACCCGCCAGATCGTCCTGCGGCAGAAAGCCTATACACTACTGAATGCGCGGCTCAGCTTTGTGGCCGAAAATTTCACCATCGCCGCCTGGGGCAAAAACCTGACTAACAAGATCTATTATCCGGCAGGTTACAATGTCGAGGGTGGGGTAGGGATCGATTATCAGGTGCGCGGCGCTCCTCGTACTTACGGGATTGAAGCGACGGTCCGCTTCTGACAGCAAAAGGGGAGCATGTCGGGACCATTGCGATCTTCTCGCGGCGGTCCCGACCTCTGCTGTTACCATGGCAATTGACTGCTAAGGCTGCCTTTGTCGCCAGACTCATCAGACAAGCGGTCCGGAAGTTCTGACTGGAGGGACGATGCGATATGGATGGCGAAACCTGGCTGATTACAGGGTGCTCGACTGGTCTCGGCCGTGCTCTCGCCGAACGGTTGATAGGCCTGGGTAAGCGTGTTTTTGCTACCGCGCGCGAGCCGGAAAGCCTTGATGCGCTGGTAAGGAATCATGTCAACGCTACGGCCCTTGGGCTGGACGTCACCTCGCCCGAACAGGTCAGGGCAGCGGTCGCTGTCGTCGAGAGGGCAGGGGGTGTCGATGTGCTCGTCAACAATGCCGGCTATGGCTATCTCGCAGCGCTGGAGGAAGGCGAGGATGCGCGGATTCGCGCACTGTTCGAAACAAACATGTTCGGCCTTATTGCCATGACGCAGGCTGTCCTGCCGGGAATGCGCGAGCGACGGCATGGCCATATCATCAACATAGCATCGGTAGGTGGACTTGTTGGCAATCCGGGCTCTGCCTTTTACGCTGCAACGAAGTTCGGGGTCGTCGGCCTGTCCGAAGCCCTGTCCAGGGAAGTGGCGCCGCTTGGCATCCGGGTCACCGTCGTGGAACCCGGCCCGTTTCGGACGGACTGGTCGGGACGGTCGCTGGATGCGTCGCCCGATCGTATTCCAGCTTATGCACAGACCGTGCATGAACGCATCGGGCAACTCGCGCGCGATCATGGTCGGGAACGGGGCGATCCCGATCGAGCCGCTGTTGCTATAATCAGAGCTGTGGGCAGCGAGCAGCCCCCGCTCAACCTGATTCTGGGTGGGCTGGCCATCGACATCGTAAGAGAGAAACAGGCCCGTCTGGCCGCCGAGATCAATGCCTGGGAAAGCCTGTCACGCAGCACGGATAGCGAGGACAGCGAAGCGGGCAGGCCGGGGGGCGCTGGCTGACTTCGGTCATCATGGCCTGACAGGCTGATCCAACAGGAGAAAGCGTATGACGAGACTTGCTGGCAAAGTTGCCATCATCACGGGCGCCGGACGTGGCATGGGCGCCAGCCATGCCCGGCTCTTTGTGGAGGAGGGCGCGCAGGTCCTCCTAACCGATATCGACGAAGCCGCGGGCAGCGCGCTTGCCAAGCGACTTGGTGCAGGCGCGCGCTTCATGCTGCATGACGTGTCCGATCCGCAAGCGTGGCATAACGTCACTGACGAGGCCGTCACGCATTTTGGCGGGATTGACATACTCGTGAACAATGCCGGCATATTGGGCCCGATCAAGCCGTTGGCCGATCTGGGCATCGATGACTATCTGCGGGTTTGCGCGGTCAATCAGCATGCGCAATTTTTTGGAATGAAGGCGGTTGTGCCGGCCATGATCGATCGGAGTGGCGGATCGATTGTGAATATCTCATCGATCGCAGGAATGGTCGCCAATTATGGTGCGCCCAGCGTTGCTTATGTAGCCAGCAAGTTTGCCGTGCGCGGGCTTACCAAGGCCGCTGCCATGGAATATGGCAGCCGGAACATTCGGGTGAACTCCGTCCATCCCGGCTTCATACGCACGCCAATGATGACTGAGGGCACCGATGGATCAGGCGGGGATGCCCTGCCGCTGATCCCTCTGGGACGGATAGGAGCTCCGGAGGAGGTCTCCAAACTGGTGGTCTTCCTCGCTTCGGACGATGCCTCCTACATCACGGGAGCGGAATATGTCGTGGACGCCGGCATGACAACGCATTGACTAAAGGATTGCCAGCCATCGCGTATATGACAACGGATGCGTTGCATAGTGGCCGTCTCGGATATAGCCTCTTTCGAAGGAAGTGCGCATGGCGTGGATCTCGCGGCCGCTATGCTCAAAGACTCCTCATCTTTCCCCAAAATTAAAAATGATAGACAGAGAATAAGGAGAGTGCAGTGTCTGCCAGGTTACGCTTTGGAGCATTTGTCGGCCCCCACCATCCACTGAACGAAAATCCTACGCTCTGCCTTCAGCGAGATATTGAGCTTGCGCAGCATCTGGATCAACTCGGCTATGACGAGATCTGGTATGGCGAGCATCATTCCGCCGGATGGGAAACGATCGCCAGTCCGGAACTGATGATCGCGGCGGCGGCAGAACGCACCAGCCGGATCAAGCTGGGGTCGGCCGTCAGTTCGGTGCCCTATCATCACCCGCTGATGCTGGCGGAACGGTACAGCCAGCTTGATCATATGACGCGCGGGAGGGTGATGCTGGGCATGGGGCCCGGCTCGCTCGCGTCGGATGCGGAAATGATGGGTATTCCGGTTGCCCGCCAGCGCGACATGATGGACGAGGCGATCGACGTCATCTGTCGGTTGATGCAGGGGGAAACGGTGACGCACCAGACCGACTGGTTTACGCTGAGCAAAGCCCGCATCCACCTGACGCCCTACTCGCGGCCGCGGATTGACATGATCGCGGCCAGCACCGTGTCCCCCACGGGATCGCGGGCGGCAGGGCGAAATGGTATCGGCATGCTGTCCTTCGGCGCGACAGCGTCTGCGGCGTTTGACGCCCTGGCGTCCAACTGGGCAATATGCGAGGATATAGCGCGCGACAATGGCAAGGCCGTTGATCGGGCCAACTGGCGTCTGGTCGCGCCGATGCATATCGCAGAAACCCGCGAGCAGGCGCGTAAGGATGTGCAGTTCGGCATCGAGGGGTGGGCCGACTATCTGCGCAATGTTGCGGCGCTGCCGATCGTGCCGGGCGGCGGCGATGTCGTGGACGCCATGCTGGATTCCCATATGGCCGTGATCGGGACGCCTGACGATGCCGTGGCGCAGATCGAGAGGTTGAAAAAACAATCGGGCGGCTTCGGCGCGCTGATATTGTTCGGAACCAACTGGGCAGACTGGTCGGCGACCAGGAAATCCTATGAGATGTTCGCGCGCTATGTCATGCCAAAGGTCGACGAATTGCCGGACAATCGCTTCATTTCAGAGGCGGAATGCCGCGCTGCGCGACCCGAACTGGCTGGCAAGATCGGTGCGGCCATTCAGGATCGCATCCAGCGTCACATCGCCGAAAAGGGCGACTGCAACATCGCGCCGGAGATACTGGCCGCTCTTCCCGACCGGGGAAAGGCGGACTGATCTGGCCTGGTCATTCCGGTCGGGTCAATAGGGAGATTCAAGGCCCGACAGCACCATCTCCGCATAGGTCTTGCCGATCTCCTCGGCCGACTCGTCGCTGCGTCCCGGCCTAAACCAGCGATTGGTCCAGCCGATCACGCCGAAAATGCCATAGGCGACCACACGCGCCGATCCGACCTTGCGAAAACTGCCATCGGCATATCCTTCCTCGATCACGGCAATCATCGCGTCCGTGGTCCGCTGGTTCATCGTGCGCATCTCGGTCGACCATTCCGAGCGCGCATCGCTGACGTGCGACAGGTTTTCGCGGATATAGATATAGAAAAGCGGGTAATGTTCGCCATAGGACGTCATCAACGCAGTGATCATGTCCCGCATCTTGCGTCGCGGATGCAGTTTGCTCTCCGAAATCTTCAGCACCAGTTCCAGATTGCGTTCGACGACGGCACGAACGACTTCATCGAACAGTTCCTCCTTGCTATTAACATAATGATAGAGGGTTGAGCGATCGGTCTTCATCTCCTTCGCCAGTGCGGAGATGCTCGCCTTCTGGAAACCTAGCCGATCGAACACGCGGACAGCCGCATCCGCTATTTCCCGGCGTCGCGCCGCATAGGCGACCGGATCCGCTTCGGCGGCCGCGCGGCGCTTTTCGATCACACTGTCATTGTGTGAAGGCGCTGCCAGATCGAGCGGCCTTCCCTTCTTCTTGTTTGTCACGGTCTTATCCATTCGTCTGACTACCCATTATTGTCGCCGAAATCCCACATCCCGGCCGCTCCAGCAAGAGTGCAACGATAAGCGGGCATCGTTCCAGTCAGTCAATTCTGACCGGTTAAGGAAATGGCTTGCTCTTTACAACATTAGTGTTGTAATCAAAATATCAGGTCGGTGCAGATCAACTGGCGGGAGTAGCCGCGCCAGAGGCGGTCCGATAGTATCAGGAGGAGAGGGTTGAGGCATATGCCCCCTTTGTCGATCGTAGCCGATGATGCGCGTGAAGCTTGTTACGCGTCCGGGATACACTTTGCCTGCGCCGGGCTTGCATGCGCTAACCTATTAGGCAGAGCAGGGCTTTGAGGATGTATCGGACTGACGAGACAGCTGTCGATCTTGTCGAGAGTCTGGCCCGGAATGCGGCTTTGCGTCCCGATTCTCCCTGCCTCATTTTTGACGACAAGGTGATCGGCTTCGGCAGTTTCGCAGCTTCGACGGACGATCTGGCGGCGACGCTGCTGGGGACGGGGCTGGCTGCGGGCGACCGGGTGGCGATACTGGCACCTGCGTCGCCGCTGTTCTTTCAGATGTTGTTCGCCTGTGCCAAGGCGCGGCTGATTCTTGTGCCGCTCAACAGCCGCCTGTCTGCGCGCGAGGTCGCTGAAGTGCTGACTGACGCAGCGCCAGCCCTGCTGATCCTGTCTGGAGATTTTCGTCCTCTGGTGCCCGAGGGCGCGGGATGGCGCACCATGCCGGACAGCGCGATGGCCGCCTGGGCGGCGAGCGGGCCCAAGGCTGATTTGCCCACGGCACGCAGCCCGAGCGAGCCGATGCTGATCCTGTACACATCTGGCACCACTGGCGCGGCCAAGGGGGTCGCGTTGAGCGAGCATAACCTATGGTTCTTGAGCCTTATGGCGCGTGAACTCTGGGGCTTTGACGCGACCAGCGCCAATCTTGTATCGACACCACTGTTCCACATCGGCGGCATCGGTTGGGGGCTGCTGGCTTTGGCGCAAGGGGGGCGGACGATCCTGGCGCGTGATGCGGACCCGAATGTTCTGATTGGGCTGATGCATAATCATGGCATCACGCACAGCTTCATGGTCCCCACCGTAATCCAACGGCTTGTCGAGCATGTCGAGGCTGGTGGCGCGACCGCGCCGTCGATCCAACATCTCTTCTATGGGGCGGCGCCGATCGGCGAAGCGCTGCTACGTCGCACGCTGGCGCTGTTCGGCTGCGATTTTCACCATGTCTATGGCATGACGGAAACGGCCGGGACCGTCGTGACACTGGACGCGGCCGATCATGATCCGGATGGTCCCGATCTCCACCGGCTGCAGTCCTGCGGTCGGGCCATGCCCTGGGTGGAGATCGCCATTGTCGATCCCACGAGCGGCAGGACGCTGCCAGCGGGGCAGGTGGGCGAAGTGCGGTTGCGATCGGCGGCGATCACCAGCGGCTATTGGCGCAAGCCCGAGGAAACGGCGCGGGCGATTACGGCGGATGGCTGGCTGTGCACGGGCGACGCCGGAGAACTGGATGATGACGGCTATCTCTATCTTCGCGATCGCTACAAGGACATGATCGTTTCGGGTGGTGAGAATATCTATCCCAAGGAAATCGAGAATGTCCTGCAATATCATCCTGCCATTGCCGAGGTGGCGGTGATCGGCGTGCCGCACCCGCGCTGGGGCGAGACTCCGGCCGCGATCGTGGTGTTGCGCCCCGGACAGTCCGCGGATGCCGCCGACATCATCGCCTTCACCCGCGAGCGGCTGGCCCGCTATAAATCCCCTTCGCGTGTCGAATTCCGGGACAGCCTACCCCGGAACGCGTCTGGTAAGGTGATGAAGCATATGTTGCGCGGGTGAATTAGGGGCGGGTGGACGGAGGGTGCAGGCACCCGGTCAGTCCGGTATCGCCACGGCCCGCGTCCACCCCGCCGATGCACCCTTGATCTTCACCGGGAAGCAGGCGATCCGAAAGCCGTGGGGCGGCAGGCTCTCCAGATTGTGCAGCTTTTCCAGGTGGCAATAGCCGATCTCGCGTCCGGCCTTGTGCCCTTCCCAGATCAGCCCGGCGTCCTGCTGTTCCGCAAATCGACCCGCCGTAACGTGGAACGGTACATCCCAGCTCCAGGCGTCGGTGCCGGTCACGCGAACGCCGCGCTCCAGCAGGTAGAGCGTCGCGTTTCGCCCCATGCCGCAGCCTGAACTGACATAGTCGTCCTGGCCGTAATGCGCGCCCGCAGCCGTGTTGACGACCACGATGTCGAGTGGCGCCAGATCATGGCCGATCCGCGCCAGTTCCGCCGCGACATCGTCGGCGGTGACGATATAGCCGTCGGGAAAATGACGGAAGTCGAGCTTGACGCCGGGCCGGAAGCACCAGTCGAGCGGCACTTGGTCGATGGTGATCGCCGGCATGCCCTGGTCCATGGTCGATGCGAAATGCCAGGGGGCGTCCAGATGTGTGCCATTATGGGTGTTGAGCGTGACATGCTCGATCGCCCATGCCTCACCGTCCGGCATCGCGTCCTGATCGAGACCGGGGAAGAAAGCCTGTAGCGCCTGCATCGACTGGCGATGGTCGACATATTCGATGTGCGGGGTATAGCCGGGCGGGTCCGAACGGACGTCATTTTCGATCGGGATCGACAGGTCGATAATGGACATGGCTTAAATCTCCGTGCGATCGGCGCCCTTCAGGCCCAATATATTGCGCGCCTCGTCCGCGCTGGCGGGCTCGCGGCCCATTTCCCGGACGATGCGGACGATCTTTTCTACCTGCTCGGCGTTGGATGTAGCGAGCACGCCGTGCCGGATGAACAGGCTGTCTTCCAGACCGACGCGGACATGTCCGCCCAGCAGCGCGGCCTGCGTGACAAAGGGCATCTGGTGCCGACCCGCCGCCAGTACGGACCATTCGAAATTCTCGGAGCCAAAGAGGCGGTCCGCGACCCCTTTCATCAGCACCATATTCTCCAGGTCCGGACCGATCCCACCCAATATACCGAAGATCATCTGAACGAAGAAAGGCGGCTTCACCAGCCCGCGATCGATGAAATGGGCCAGATTGTAGAGGTGGCCGACATCATAGCATTCATGTTCGAACCGGGTGCCGTGATCGGTCAGCGCTTCCAATATATACCGGATGTCGCGAAAGGTGTTCCTGAAGATATAGTCATCGGAATTGACGACATAGTCGCGCTCCCAGTCATGCGTCCATTGCTCCACATGCCGGGCCGCATCGAAAAAGGCGAAGTTGATCGATCCCATGTTGAGCGAGCACATTTCCGGCTTGAAGCGCATGGCGGCCAGCAGCCTTTCAGCCACCGGCATCGTCGCCGATCCGCCCGTGGTCAGGTTCAGCACGGCGTCGGTGCGTTGTCTGAGCGCGGGCAGGAAGGTTGAATAGACAGCGGGATCGCCAGTGGGCGCGCCGGTTTCCGGCATGCGTGCATGCAGATGCAGGATCGCCGCGCCGCTGTCGGCGGCGGCGGTTCCCTGATCGATCATCTCCTCGGCGGTCACCGGCAGCGCCGGCGACATGGACGGCGTGTGCGCGCCGCCGGTCAGCGCGCAGGTGATGATGACCTTTTTCTGCTTCGCGCGCATCGCTGTCAGTTGCCCGCCTGCGCCAGTTCCTCGCGCGATGGCGATGCGAGCGTCGTGTCGCCCGCCGTCATGCCGCCATCGACCGTGATCACCTGGCCGGTGACATAGCTGGCCTCCTCCGACAACAGGAAGGCGATCATGTTCGCGACGTCCCGAGGTACGCCGAATCGCCGCATCGGCGTGCGATCCAGCACTGCCTTCGAAAAGCGCGGGATGCGGAATGCGATCCGGGTCATCTCCGTTTCGATATAGCCCGGATTGACCGCGTTGATGCGCACCCCCTGTTCGGCGAGTTCGGTGGCGAGGGCGCGGGTAAACATGCCGATGCCGCCCTTCGACGCCACATAGGGCGCCAGGTTGGGCGCAGCGAACTGCCCCATGACTGATCCGATATTGACGATGCTACCGCTGCCGCCGCGCAACTGGCGCACAAATTGTTGCGCCATTACCATCGTGCCGGTCAGGTTGGTGTCGATCACCCTGCGCCAGGCGGCGATATCCAGATCGACGAAGGATGAACGGATCGTGATCCCGGCCGAATTCACCAATCCCGTCAGGACGATGTCCCGACGGGCGAGGTTGGCGAACAACTCCGCGCAGCCATCCACGTCCATCACGTCGAGGAACACGCTTTCGGCGTTACCGCCAGCCGCGACCACGGACGCCGCCACCGCGTCGGCGGCGGACGGATTATAATCGGCGACGATCACATGCGCACCATGCTCCGCCAGCACCTCCGCCGTGCCGGCCCCGATCCCCGATCCGCCGCCCGTGACGATGATACGATGTCCCGCCAGTTTCCCCGTCATGCCGCAGCTCCTGTGTGCTGACGGACAAACGCACCGATCTCCGTCAGCGCGGCACGTCCTTCGGCGAGTCGATCGGCATAGATGGGGTAGATATGGACCATCTTGGCCCCGACGCGGAAATGTGCGTCCACGCCTGCGCGCTTGGCGGCATCCACGCACAGCTTGCCGTCGTCCCGGAATACTTCGATATCCCCGGCGAAGACCAGCAGGGGCGACAGGCCCGACCAGTCGCCAAACAGGGGCGACAGGGCCGGGTCGGTTCGATCCCGATCACCACAATAGGTTGCTGCCAGCGCTTCGAGCAGATCGGTGGTGACGAGTGGATCAACCGGCGCGTTGGTGACGCGCGAGCCGCCTGACGCGGTAAAATCCGCCAGCGGCGACAAGGCTAGGGTGCAACCGGGCAGCGGCAGGCCAGCATCGCGGATTTGCTGCAACGCGATCATCGCCAGGCCGCCGCCCGCCGAATCGCCGGACAGCGCAATCTTGCCAGCCTCGACGCCCTGACCCAGCAGCCAGCGATAGGCGGTCAGCGCATCGTCCACGGCGGCCGGGTGCGCATGGTCCGGGGCCAGACGGTAATCGACCAGCAGGACGCGCGCGCCGGTGGCGGCCGACAGCAAACCGCCAAAAAACCGGTAGCCCGACGCCGATCCCATCACATAGCCGCCCGAATGGAAATGCATGACAACGCGACTGTTGTCAATTTCCGGCGCATCGGCCCAGATGCACGGCACGCCGTCGGCATCGACATCCTCGAACTCCGTGCCTGCGGGAATCGGGAACTGGCCGAGCCATGTTTCGAAAATCGCACGGAAATCGTCAAAGCCATAATTGGGATCGGCGAGCCAGGCCGATTTCAATTGTGTATTCATATCAATAAGTTGATTGTGATCTAAATCGGGCATCTCACTCTCCAGCCTCAAATTTTCTATGGCCTGTCCGATCGCGCATCACGCGCGCGGGCTGGCCGCTATCTATAGCTGACATAGCTATCAGCCGAATTTTACCATGACAAGGCATTTGCAACACTATTGTTGTTGACACGGATGCACGGCATTCATAGCATCGGGGGGAAACAAGAATGGTGGGCATTACGGGCAAATCCGTAGGCCTGGATCACAGCGGAGAGGATGTTATGGAAATCGGCCATCTGAACGTGATGCAGAACTGGCACAAGGATCTGAGCGATCAGCAGATGTACCAGGGTGAGATTGATCTTGCCGTGGCGGCAGACGAGCAGGGTTTCGACTCGCTGTGGTGCGTTGAGCATCATTTCGAGGATTACGGGCTGTGCCCGGACAATATTCAGTATCTGAGCTATCTGGCCACGAAGACCACGCGGGCAAAGCTGGTTCCCGGCGCCGTTATCCTGCCCTGGAACGATCCGCTGCGCGTCGCCGAGAAGATGGCGATGCTCGAATATTTCGCGCCCGGTCGCGTGGGACTTGGTATTGGTCGCGGTTTGGCGCGGCGCGAATATGTCGGTATGCGCGTGCCGATGGAGGAGGCGCGTGGTCGCTTCGAAGAGGGCGCGCGCCTGGTGCTTGAGGCGCTCAAAACGGGCTTCATGGAAAGCGACACCGAATTGTTCAAGCAACCGCGCGTCGAAATCCGGCCGCGTCCGCTGCGCAGCTATTATGACGACCTGAACTGCGTTGCGATGTCCAACGACTCCGCGCTGGCGGCCGCCGAAATTGGCGGATCGATGATGACGTTCATCCAGTTCGCGTTCTCGCGACACCTGCCGATGATCAACCTCTATCGTGATCGTTTCCGCGAGGTGCATGGCCGCGAGGCGCCGCCCTGCACGCTGACCGACGTCACCGTGATCCACGAGGATGCGGAAGAGGCGCGCCGCCTGGCCTATGAGCATATCGGCAACCATTATATGGCGGTGACCGATCATTATGAGTTCGCCGGTGATCACTTCAAGAATATCCGCGGCTATGAATCCTACCAGACCGGCGCCGATCTCATCAAGTCGGCGGGGCTTGAAGAATCGCAGCGCACCTATATCGAGGCGCAGAATTACGGCACGCCCAAGCAGGTGCTGGAAAAATATCGCGAGCGGCTCGATCTGGTCGGCGATTTCAATGCGATGCTCGTACTTTCCTTCGGCGGCATATCCTTCGCGAATGCGCAGAACAGCTTGAAGGTCTTTTCGGAGAAGGTGATGCCAGAACTGCGCAAAATGCACAGCAACAATGGGCAAGGCGCGCGCGCGGCCTGACCGAAGATGATGCGATGGCCGTGTCGGGCGGCCATCGCACGGACCTTGTCCATTGTGACGATCGGGCAGGTCGCTACCCGTCGATCCCGTCCTTGTGCGGGCTTGCCTATCTGGAATTTCGATCATGGCCGAAGCGACGGAAATCAGGATTGAACGGCTTCCCGTCGGGCATGTCGCCCCCACGGACTTCAGGCTGGTCGTCACGCCCTTGCCGGAGCCCCGACCGGGCGAGGTGCGGGTGCGCAATGAGTGGATGACGCTCGACCCCTATATGCGGCTGGGCCTGACCAGTCAGGAAGGCTATGTCGCGCCGCTCGGGCCAGGTGACATGCTGGGCGGCCCCGCCGTTGGCGTGGTCGAATATTCAACCGATCCCGCTTTTCCTGTCGGTGCGCGGGTGCATGGCCAACTGGGCTGGCGTTCGCATTTCGTCGCCCTCCCGGCCGACGCCGGGCTGGTCCTGCTCGGAGATCAGGACGTGCCGCCGGATTGGCATTTGGGCCTGCTCGGGCTAACCGGCGTTACCGCCTGGATCGGCATCGATCGCGTGCTGCGGCCGGTCGCCGATGAAGTGATCTTCATTTCCGGGGCGGCCGGAGCGGTCGGATCGATCGCGTGCCAGCTCGCACGAATGCGCGGCGCCCGTGTGCTGGGCTCGGCTGGTACCGTGGACAAGGCGGCATGGCTGCGGGACGAACTGGGGCTGGACGCGGTCTTCCTGCATCGGGAAGCGGGTCTGGGCGCTTTTCTGGACGAGTATGCGCCGCAGGGCGTCGATTGCTATTTCGACAATGTCGGCGGCCAGATGCTGGAAACCTTCCTGACGCGGACCCGGCCAGGCGGCCGGATCGGTCTGTGCGGAGCGATGTCGCAATATGAGCAGGGCGACTATCGATCGGGCCCGGCCAATTTCTTCGCCGTGATCGAGAATGAACTGCGGCTGGAGGGCTTCAACGCCTTCCGCGCGACGCCCGAACACTGGGGTGAAGCGGCTGCCCGGCTGAAGAGCCTGGCGCAGGACGGGTCGCTCAAGCCGTGTCACAGCGTCGTGCAGGGCATAGCCAATGTTCCTCAGGCCTTCGCCAACCTGTTCGATACCGGCTATCATGGCAAGCTGGTGGTCAGGCTATGACAGAGGTTCTGGACGTCGATCCCTGCTTCCATGCGCTCATTTGCCATCCGCGTGCGCAGATCAGGCCACCGGCGCCGTCGGTCAATATGGCGACCTATCGCGCAGCTCTCGACGCCCCCTTGCGGGACATTTCCGGGGAAGCGGTCGCAGAAGTGCGTTCCTTCATGATCGCAGACGTGCCGGTGCGGCTGTATCGCCCGGAGGAGAAGGACGGTATGGCACCGGTCATTCTGTTCTTTCACGGCGGCGGCTTCGTCGCGGGATCGCTCGACACGCATGATATGCTGTGCCGTGCGCTGTGCCGAGCCACTGGATGCGCGGTGCTGGCGGTCGATTACCGGCTCGCGCCTGAACATCCCCATCCCGCTGCGATTGACGATGGCGTCGCCGTGCTGCGATGGCTGGCGACCGATGGACGCTCGCACGGCATCCGGGTCGATCGGGTCGGCCTGTGCGGCGACAGTGCCGGTGGCTATCTGGCGGTGCGCGTCGCGCTGGCGGCGCGCGATGCTGCGCTGCCCTTGGGTCTTGCCCATATCGGTCTGTTCTATCCGGTGGTCGATCCCGCATGCGCGACGGCATCCATGTATGATCTGGCGGACGGGTTCATGCTGACCCGGGATGCGATACGCTGGTTCTGGTCCAGCTTTGCGGGTCGCCCTCCGGAGGAGGCGACCGACCTTTCGCTGCTGGCGATGGACCTGTCGGGCCTGCCATCGGTGTCGATCGTGACGGCGCAGTTCGATCCGCTAAAGGACGAAGGCGCTGTGCTGGCCCGGCGCATGTCCGATGCCGGCATCGATGTGACGCTGGATTGCCTTGCCGGCATGATTCACGGTTTTGCCACCCTGCCGCACATGACGCCGATCGCCGACAGCGCGGTTCGCCATGTCGGGGATGCGATCGTCGGGCGGATGGAGAAAATGGCGGAATAGGAAAAGCGGGACGGTCCGGCACTTCTGGCGTGGCCGCAGGGCATCGCCAGTCACCATTATCTTGGCCGAAGGTACAACATAACTGTTGTACCTTCGACCATCGGAATTAATCCAGGGCGCGTGCGCCCGAAGACAGAGGTCGAGGCTTCTTTGAATGCGCAACACTGACACAGATGCTGGAAATGAGGCTCTGGCCTGGCTGGAACCGGCGATCCGCCTGGCCAATGTGCCGACGCTGGCCTGCCTGCTGGTGCAGTTGACCGGAGACACGGGCTGGATCGAGGGACGGTTCGTGCCGGAACGCACGCGAGGCCTGGACGATAATGAAGATGGCGGCCTTCCCGCCGAAGTGCAGGATGAAATCCGAGTCGCGGCGCTCGACGCGATCCGGGCATGGCGGGATGGCAGGCCTGCGGCGCTCGAAGATCCTGATGACGCGCTGCTGTGCCATATCATGGGCGTATCGCTGGGCGAAACGATCCCGATCGAATATGCGCCGATGATCCGGCAGGAACTGCGCCTGCCGGACCGACGGTCAGCGTCAATTGACAGCAATGTGCCGGCGCCCGAAGGATTTCTGGCGATCATCGTGGGCGCGGGCATTTCGGGCATCTGCGCAGCGATCGAGTTTCGCAAGGCGGGCATCCCCTATGTCATCCTCGAAAGGAACATCCGGCCGGGGGGCGTCTGGCTCGAAAATCGCTATCCCGGCGCGGCCTGCGATGTGCCGAGCCACCTTTATTCCTTCTCCTTCGCGCCGGGAGACTGGTCGCGCTATTTCGCTGGCAGCCGGGAAATCCAGGCCTATCTGGAAACGCTTGCCGTCGGGGAGGGCGTCGTCCCGCATATCCGTTTCGGCGAGGAGGTGATGGAGGCGCGCTATCTGGACGACAGCGGGCTGTGGGAAGTGGATGCCAGGGCAGGGGACGCCATCCGCACCTATCGCGGCAATATCGTCGTGAGTTGCGTCGGTGCGTTCAACAAGCCGCGCCTTCCCGCCATCCCCGGGCTGGACAGTTTTCGGGGCGCCAGCGTCCACACGGCCCGCTATCCCGACGCGGGGCTGGACCTGACCGGCCGGGACGTGGTGCTGATCGGCAACGGCGCGAGCGCGATGCAGGTCGCCCCCGCGGTGGCTGACATGGTGAAATCGCTCAGGATCGTCATGCGCACGCCGCAATGGGTCGCGCCTTTCCCCAAGTTTGGCCAGGCCATTCCCGATGTGCTGCGCCGGCTGATGCGCGAAGTGGAGCCCTATCGTCTCTGGTATCGGCTGCGCCTCAGTTGGGCGTTCAACGACAAACAGCATGCCTCGTTGCAGATCGATCCAGGCTGGACAGAGCGCACGGATTCCATCAACGCCATCAATGACGCGCACCGCCGGGGCCTGACCGCCTATATGCAGAAGGAACTGGGCGAGGCGCAGGGTCTGCTGCCCGTGATGTTGCCGGACTACCCCCCATTCGGCAAGCGCATGCTGCTCGACAATGGCTGGTTTCGCACACTCGCCCGGCCGCATGTGGACGCGGTCATCGGATCGGTGGTGGAAGTGCGGCCGGATGGCATCGTTCTGGACGACGGGTCGGAACAGAAGGCCGATGTGCTGATCTGGGCGACGGGTTTCGACGTGGTCAACCTGCTGGCGCCGATGCAGGTGCGGGGGCGGCATGGGCGCATCCTGCATCGCGAATGGGAGGGGGACGACGCGCGGGCCTATCTCGGCACGGTCGTGTCAGGCTTCCCCAATTTCTTCTGCCTGTACGGCCCAAACACGCAGTTCGGCCATGGCGGCAGCCTGATTTCGGTGCTGGAGCGCCAGATGCATTATGTAATGTCGCTGTTGCGCCAAATGTTCACGCAGGGAGTTGGCGTGGTGGATGTTAGGCGAGATATTTATGATGATTATAATCGCCGCGTGGACGACGCACATGCGCGGATGCTCTGGTCACGGCCTGATCTTCATGGCTATTACAAGAACAGAAAGGGACGTATCGTCGTCAACAACCCGTTCCGCATCATTGATGTCTGGCGCATGACGGAACGCGCGGACCTGGACGACTATGACGTCGTGATTCCCGGTGATGACGACATCGCGCAGGCGTCGAGCGCGCAATGACGGTGCATCACCACCCGGAAATCGCGGCTCCGCTGGAAGTCGCCGTGACAGAGGCGCAGGCCGGGCGCCCGCTGATCCTGATGGATGATCATACACCCGAGACGAATGGCCATCTGGTCGTGCCGGCGACGATGGCGACGCCAGAAGCGATCAATTTCATGGCCAGCCATGCGCGGGGGCTGATCTGCCTGGCGATCGAGGCGAACGTCGCCAGGCGGCTGGACCTGCAGCCCATGTCGAACACTCATGCGTCCGACCGGCATCCCTTCACGATATCGATCGAGGCGCGCGAGGGCGTGACCACCGGTATTTCCGCGTTCGACCGGGCACGCACGATTGCGGTCGCGGTCGACTCCTCCTCGACGCCAGGGGACATCGTGTCGCCGGGCCATGTCTTCCCGATCGTGGCGCGCAACGGCGGCACGCTGGTCAACCCGGCCCGTCCGGAAGGGGCAGTGGACCTGGCCCGGATCGCGGGTCTTCAGCCTTCTGCCGTTCTGTGCGAAATCCTCAACGTCCGCGGGGACATGAGCCGGCACGATGAACTTATCGCCCTGTCGCGGGAGCATGAGCTCAAGATCGTCACCGTCGCGGACATCATCGATCATCGGCGCCGTTGGGAAAAGCTGGTCGAGCGCGTGGCGAGCGCGCCGATGGCGAGCCGCTATTGCGGCGACGTCATGGTCCATGTGTTTCGCGACAGCGTCGATCGGGGCGAACATGTCGCGGTCGTCCGAGGGGAGGTCACGCCTCACCGGACAACGCTGGTCCGCGTGCATCAGGTCGACCTGGCGACGGACCTGCTTGGCTGGTCGGCCGGGCGACAGGATTATGTGCCCCGCGCGCTCGCGGCGATGCAGGACTATGACGGGCCGGCGGTCGCCATATTCGTCCACGATCCGAGCGAAACGTCGATCGCCGACAGGATCAGCGGCAAGCGGCACGAATATATGATGAAACATGCCGTCCGGGACTATGGCATCGGCGCGCAGATTCTGTTGGACCTGGGGGTGCGCGACATGGTTCTGATGACATCGAGTGCGCGAAAGCTGGCCGCGCTGGAGGGCTTCGGTCTGACCGTCGTGCGCCATCAGGAAATATGATGCGATGTTCGATTGCGTAGGCTCCGGTCAATGTTACGCTCCTTGAATGGGCGATTATACAGTGCGGCATGGGCGGTGCAAATTGCCGGAGGCTCTGATCACTCAAGGGCGCCTGTCGATTGGGAACTTACCCTACGTCTTACATCGTTGCCCTGTACAACATATCTCTTGCAAGGAATGTATGAACAGTCATGACAGTCTCCATCGATCCCGCGACGTTCCGCTACATTCTCGGTCACTACCCCACAGGTGTTTGCGCCATCACCGCGATGCAGCCAGGCGGCGCACCTGCTGCAATGATCGTCGGGTCCTTCACCTCGGTTTCGCTTGATCCGCCGCTGGTGGCCTTCTTTCCGGACAAGGGATCGACGAGTTGGCCGAAGATCGAGGCGGCTGGACGGTTCTGCGTCAATGTGTTGGGCGACACGCAGGAGGCACTGTGTCGCACTCTTGCCTCTAAGGAGGCGGACAAATTCGACACCGTGGCGCACCATCTGTCCGCATCGGGGTCACCAGTATTGGACGGTGCGCTGGCATGGATAGACTGTACGATCCACGCTGTACATGAAGCCGGAGATCACCACATGGTTCTTGGCGCGGTGCATACGCTCGATACCCATGGCGACGGCACCCCGCTGCTATTCCATAAAGGCATATATGGCCGGGTAACGGCGATGTGACTTCTCTATCTTATACTGCGCGATCGCCATTTTGTTTGGCGCCTTTGGAATTGGAGGTCGCCGGGAAGACCTTTTTGCGGCCCGTCTGAGCGAACCTTCAGCTCTGCAGGAAGGCGTAAGAGAGCTGGGCGAACTGGCTGTAGGGCATCCCGACAGGTTCGGGAAGGTCATGTTGACTACCAATATCGATCCGCTGATTGGCGGCTCGATATTGGCTGCTGGCTGTACTTCGTTTCGAACGATCTTCAACAGGGATCGAAAAATCTCCCTGACCGAGGGTGATGGTTCCCATATCGTCTATCTCCATGGCTATTGGTTCGACGCCGACACGCTGCATACGCCGCGCCAGTTAAATCAGGACAGGTCCCAGCTTCGGTCATCGCTCGCCAATCTTTTGCGAAATCAGATTGTCGTCTTGCTCGCATATGGCGGATGGTACGATGCTTTCACCCGTGCGCTCGTTGACGTGGCGGTCGATGACAATGCCTATCCCGAGATCGTCTGGTGCTTCCGCGACAAAACGCCTCGCGTGCGCACCCAGTTGCTCGACTTGCTGCGACCCGGCCTGGATCGGAGCAGGATTTCATTCTACGCTGGCGTGGACAGCCAAACCCAAGCGCTTCAATGCACTAACAATCCGAACGGACCACCCGGTGGGGGCCCGTCATCGGAAGTTCGGATGTAACAGATTGGCGCTTCGATTGAGCTGCGTCCACCGGCAAGAGGCGAAGACTCGTAACAGGAAGGAAAGGGGGGACAGTTAGAGCGAGAAATTGTGGTGAGGTTTGGTATTCTCCAATGCTTGCATGGATGTTATGGTCAGCCCAAGGATATGAGGAAAATGACCAGCACTGAAGCCGAAACGAACATAGGTGATGGCCAGCGCAAATTGAAGATTGGCGATTGGTTGTGGCGCCCTTTTCATGCGCGCGTTTGGTGGAGTGCTGTTCCGCTGTACTGGGCCGGTGTAGTTGCATCCACGCGGGTAGAGTTCCTTTCTGATTTCTACGGTTCGGCTCTCGCAGGATTCATCAATGTGTTGTTATTCCCGCCGATCGTAGCTCTAATTCTGTCGTACGGCTTTTTAAAAGCATGGCTAGCGGCAACGCATCTCGATGTGGACGATGAAGCAGAGAAGTATTGGGAACCTAGCCGATCGCGTAATTGTCCTTCTGGTGTGCTGCGCGAGTTCGATCCGCTAGACCCTGTTTCAGGCTCGAACTGGATTGGGAGCCCGTTAAATCCATCGCACCCATTTTATGTTATTCGGCACCGTCACTTTTCTTGAATGACGGATTTCCGTCGGAGGGGCCATTCTTCAGATCGGTCGAGAACCTGCCGCTGCTGAGCAAGGAGCTTTGCTCGATAGACGTTACAGGAGCCGTTAAATCAACAGTTCCCCGAGCGCTGTCAGCGTCGCCGAGATACCTGTTCCGCAGCCCACTCGGTCCAAGGATTTCTGTTGCCAAGCGGTTGGAGAATGCTTCAGCTGGATTAGCTGATCTGGCAGCTGATTGCTCAGCATTCGCCAGAGCTTGACGTACTTCGAAATTCACAACGTTGAGCTGGGCGTTTGCGATTTCGCTGGTCGATCCTGCCTCCTGGCTCGAAATGCCCAACGACCCGCCAGCTTGACCGAACGCTGCTCCACCTTGTCTGTATTTGTTGGTCCGGCCTGCTTTGGCACTTGTCCCTCCTGACACTTCTCCGTTCACCGATATTTGAAATGCATTCTGGTCCTGTGCTGTCCTGGCGATTGCACGTTCCCACCCAGTCTGTGCCATAATAGCCTGCACATCGCGCTGCAGTGTATCCGCTATCTGTGGTTTCAGGCGCCAACTGCCCTTGCGGTCCATCTCGAACCCGCCCCGTAGCCAATTTGCCATCGCAGCCTTGCCCTCGGCACCGCCACCCATGAAATGCTCGATCGTGTCGGGGCCGGCCTGTTTGCCGGCCTCGAACCTCGTGCTGCTGTCGTTCCGTGCCGATTTCTCGAACTCTGCGCTGCTGGAAACGAGCAAGTCATTATGGGCGAGACTGAAGCGTGCGTGGCCGCCATTGGCGACAGCACCGAGTTGGCTCTCATTGAGAAGCCCAGCCTTCCACATCTGGGCCGCCGTCGCCGGTGTCAGGTTGAGGCTGAAATCACCATTTTGATCCATCGCTATCTGCCGCTTGGTCATCTCAATGCCATTGTCCTTGAGCATCGATTGCACGCGTGACAGGCGTTCTTTGTCGACAATGCTGGTCATTCTGGAATTGCGCGCGCGATCAGCCACGCCTTCAGCGCCGCCCTCAGCCATGTCGACCTGGTTTCCGGCACCGTCTGACAGAGCTCGGATGAAGCTGTCGAGGCGGGCTGCCTCACGCGTCGACATGCCGGCGGCGGCAGCACCGTCCGCAAAGCCAAAATTCTCGGATTGTCGGCGCTGTTCGCCGATCCGGGCTGCGCCACTTGTGCCATCATGGCCGACCTCGCGCTGCGCATCGAGCTTACCTGAGCGTTCGGCAAAATCATAACCGGCGGCCTCGCGGGTGCGCCCGTATACGCTCTTGCCTTCGCGGGCGGCCTCTGCGGTTGCCCCGTCGGCGGTGCCGACCTCGCTCGCCGCCCGGTACGTCTCAAGGGCATGCATGACCTGCGCTTCGCTGCGTCCAGTTGCGCGGGAGAGTTGGGATATGGCGGTAGAGCGCGCCTCGCCGGAGAGGGCGTTGATGAAGGAGATGCGGCGGTTCATTTCATCCACCGGCAGGCCAAGCATCTGCGCTGCGAACCGTTGCCCTTCATTCCCGCCAATCCGGCGCGCCTGTTCGGTCGCGACATTGCCGCGCTCGACGGCGGAAACCTGATCGCCCGCATAGTCGCGGCGGCCTTCCATCGCGCCGACCTGCGTTTGCGCGCCGGTAAGCTCATTCCGGAGCATCTCCTCTTGGGAGAAACTGTTGGCGATGAGCTTGGCAAAGGTCGGATCGGCATGGGCCTGCGAGATCAGTCCGCTGGCCTTGAGCGCCGCATCTTCAGGGGAATAGCCTGCGCGCTCGAAATGCCGGCTCGCGCCCTGCATCATCATGTCATAGGCGCGGGTATCGCCAAAGGCGCGCCACTGGACGAGGTTCTGGGCGAAGGCGGCAAAGGCCTTCTCGCCGGTCTGGCCTGATCCGAAATAGCCCGTCCCCAGCTTCCTCAGCGCGTCCTTTTCCGCGAAATTGTGGATGGCGCCCGTGGCGGCTGCCGCCTGGACCGCGCCTTTGACCGATGGATCGGCGAGGTCGCGGCCGGCGAGCGCTGGTGCGAGCCCGCCAAGTTCTCGGCCGGCGTCTATCCCGCCGAGCCCTAGCGCGGCCTGACCTGGAACGCCCCCATGCGCGCCTTCGACGGCGCCGGCGGCGCCGAAGCTGCGCGTGGCGCCAAAGCTGGACCGCGCGCCGAAATCCCCGAATGAGGATGAGGCGCTGCGGCGGGTGCTCGTGCCGGCGGCAGACGCCTGGCCTTCCAGCGCCGAAGCATAGCCTTCTGATGTGGAGACCGTCGCCGCTGCGGAGGAGGCCTGCGCCGTGACGGCGAGCGAGCCGCCGGTGAAGGACGAGAAGACATTGCCCGAGAAGCGGAACACCGTGAACACGAACGCGCCGGCAAGACCAGCGCCTGCCGTGCGGAAGCTGCCGAATATGGCGAGCGCTTTCATGGCCGAAGAGGGCGCGAGCATCCAGGCATTGGCAGCAAGATGATTGGCCCGCATCTCGGCAAGCGTCGCCGTGGCAGGGCCAAGGGTGAGCTGGTAGATGCCGGCGTCGATCACGCCCCACAGGGCGACGAAAACGAAGAGGCCCAATGCAAAGCTCGCGACCCGAAGGTTGATCGGCGTGAGGATGAAGAGGAGCGCGACAGGGACCATGAAGAGCATGATCCCGAACACGACAGCGCGGATCGTCGGGAACCATTCATTGGCGGTCGACATGGTCGCAAGCCCGCTCGATACGACGGCCCGATTTGCCATCACGCGCGAGGCGGTCGCCGGGCTGTCCTCGAAGAGGACATCGCCCACGCTATTGCCGAGCAGGATATTGGTGAGGAAGGCCTGGGCAGTGAGCGGCGTACCCATCATCATGTCGCCCATCTCGCCAAGATTGCTGCGGCAGCGCGCGAGCTGGTCGGGCTTTGTAACGTCATAGCCCGTTCGGGCGCACACCTGCGCCGAATAGCTTTCGAAGATTGAGGGGTCGGACAGGCGATCGGCGATATGCTCCCAGGCCTCCTGGCAGCTGACCGTCGTGCCCCCTTTGTCCGGCGCTGTGAAGACGGTGCTGAATGTCGATGGCCCCGCCATGGCTGCGAAGGCGGTAGGGAGGTCGGTGCTGGCACGGAAGAGCTGGTCATCGTCGACGCCATAGGCAGGCGACACGCGCGCAACCGGATAGCACTGGCGGACATAATCCTTGACCGTCGCATCGAGGAAACTGTCGGTCATGGCGCCGCGCGGCGAGACGGCGTTCAGGAACAGGTCGAAGGCATGGCCACCCGCGCCGAACTCCAGCTTGGCGTGGGGATCGAGCGTATTGTCGTCGATCGTCTCGGCCAGCGCTCGTTCCATCATGTTGGTGACGCCCGCCACCAGCACGATGAGGTTAGGCACGTCGCCTACCGGCTGATAGGCGTTGCGGACGCGGTCATAGACATGGACCGTGCCGGTGGTTGCGACCAGGCCGACGAAGAGACCGATCCCCACCAGCATCTGGAAGCCGAAGGCGACAAGACCCATGCCGGTGCCGCGGACCATGGCGAGCACTGCGCCCAGCGCCATGCCGACCACCGCCACGATAAGCACCAGCGTCTCGTAGCGCGGATCGGCAAAGATCATCGAGACGAGGCGGAAGGCATCGACCGTCTCGGCAAAGCCGTCATAGCTGTGGAAACTGGCTTCCAGAGCAAGGGCTGGCTCAGCGAGGGCAAGGCTGGTCATGATCGCAATGAGGCAAACGGCAAGGCGCATGGCAAAGGATCCCTTTTAGCGATTGCGGTTGGTGGCGGTGCCGGCGGCGTCGCGGGCGTCCCGGTCGCGCTGGCGGACGAGGCCGGCATAGTTGGTCGAGAGGTGCGCTGCCTCAAGCGCTGCCACATAGGATTGGCGCATCTGCGAGCGCTGCCGCAGCACTTCTTCGCGCAGATCGCGAAGCTGCTCGATTCCCTTGGTGAGGATCCGCGTCTGGCAGATATTGGCGTTGCTGCTGTCCGCCGCGCCTGCCGCATTGGTGCCGCGCTCGGCGTTGGTCAGCGCGAAATCAATGCTGCGGGTGAGATCATTCAGCATCTGATAGGCAAGGGTCAGCGCCACCAGTTCGTCGGTGTCCGCGATGACCGAGTCCACCACATCCTGCCGGACGCCCCATTCGAGCATTCGATAGACAGGGAGGGTTCGGACGTTGGCGACAAACTGCCGCTCCTCGGCGGTCAGCGCGGCGCGCGTGCGGATTTTTTCGGCGATCGTTGCCATGCGGTCCCGGGTGAGGGTGAGGGCGCCCTTGGCTCCGTCGCGCGTGCAATCGGCGCTGGTGGCGGGGATGTTGAGCGCGCGCCGCATGACGCGGCCACTCAGGAAATCATCTGACGAATCGCTATCCTGGCCGGCGCAGGCCGGGATGGCTGAAAAGAGCGGCACCTTGTCGGTTGCGTCCCAGCGCATATAAACGTCGCCCACGCGCGCTCGCATGACAGCAGCCCAGTCGGCCGCGCCTACCCGACCGGCGGCATGGGAGAGGAGCGATCCGGTCCGGAATATCTCCGTCACCTCGGCCGGGCAGTTGGCTAGCGCGTCGCGTAGATCCTCGGTCGGATTATTGCCATTCGACTGGATTTTCTCGCGGCTCTGCTGGTAGCTTTTGGCATAGCCTTCCTTGACCGACTTGTAGCCGGTCATTTCCTCGATGATGCCGGACATATTGTCGTCGCCCTTGGCGATCTGGACCATGCGGTTGGCGAGACGGCAGTCGTTCACCTGGATGGAATTCAGGTAGTTGGTGGCTGCCTCCATCTTCGAAATGATGTTGCCCATCTTCTCATCGAGCGTTTCGAGGAGATATTGGAAAGCGACAGCAGGCGCTGCCTGAAGAATGCTTTCGAGCTTCTCAACGAGATAGTCGGGATCGAGAAAGGACATGCCGCCAAGGAACATGTCGATGCCACCGCAACCCGCTTTCACCTTGGGCAGCGTCAGGCTCATCAGATAGTCATTATGGACGTCGATCCGGCCTGACATGCCACCAGCGGTTACATAGCCGCGTGTCTGATCCTCAAAGCTGCCGGGGCTCGTATAAGTGACATTGTCGAACCAGTGCTCCGCCCAGCTCTGGGCCTGCGCGGGGGCGGGCGTCATGCCGCAGCTGGCGGCGCAGAGCGTGAGGAAGGCGGCGAACCGGCGAAAGAGCGCCTTGGTCTTCAGGCACGAACGGCAGGTGGAGGGGGCGTAGCGCATGGCGGGCTCCAATGGGGTGAGAGGGTGGAATTGACTGGGCCCGCCATTGCTCAGCCTTTCCGACGATGGGTGGATGGGGAGGATGCAGGCACACCGACGATCCCGGTGAATTTGGACATGGCGCGCACCCCTACGGCCACGCGCACGCCCGTCTGCATCTTGGCCGCCAGATAGAGATTGCGACTGATGTTGACCGAGTGATCGGTACCAATGGCTACCGGTATGACGCGATTGGGGTCGACCAGTGGCCGGACCCATGCGACAGGATGCCCGATCCAGGGAAGGCCGAGGCGGCCGGACCGGATCATCGCGTCCTGGGTCGAGATGGTTCGGACGGTCCAGCCATAGCGCGCCTTCAGTGCCCCTAGCTTGGTCCAGAGATCGCCGCAGGGGAGGCAGCCTGGCGCCGTGCTCATTTCGATCACATAAGCTGAACCCTGGCCTCGCAGGGTCGCCTCGAAATCGGGCGGATAGACGCTGGTGCGCGGAACGCGATCGAGCCAGCTTTTCATTGCCTGCTCGGTGCTGACCGGATGGACGGCAGCGCGTGCGGCATCGGCTTGGCTCGGCGGCCCCGCGGCGATCGCTGTGGTAGTGCCCGCAGGCACCGCAGCTGCCAAGAACATGACTGCCGATCTCACGGCTGAGCGCCCTGGCTGACGGCCGGGTCACTGGCCGCAACCGGACCGTTAGCCAGCGCGTCGAAGAAGCCATTCTCTTCACCTGCGCCGGTCAGGAATTGCTCGGGACGAATGTCGCCGGAGAGCAGTTTTACGGCCTGATAGGCAGTCTGGATGAGATTGGGATAGGCCTCCACGCCATTGGCAATCACCATGCGCTGGGACGAGCCGCGGCGGATCACCATGGTCGTGGGCGTCACTTCAACGGCAAAGCGGCTGGACAGCTCTGGTTTGCGATCGAGATCCTGGCTGCTGACCTGCCAGCCCATCTCATCCTGGAAACGCTGGAGGATCGGCCATTGGACGCGGCAATAGCCACAGCTGGCCCGTGAGAACATGATGAGCGCGAACTCGCCCCCCTTGGACCGGAGATAGGCGCGGCGCGTGGCGTCCTTCTGTGCGCCCATGGCGTCGCGCGCGTCGCCCACGACTGGATAGGCAGAGCGGGCGCTCAGTTCCGGATGGGTGAGCATGGCGAGTTGTGTCACGCCGGCAAAGGCGCGTGCCTTGCGCCGCGCAAAATCCTGCAGCCGCCAGAAATCAGCGACGGCATCGACCGTCAGCACCGTGGCAGCATAGTCGCGCTGCTCGGTAATGAGCTTGGCGATTCGGGGCGGGCTCCATTTGGCGAGCTCGGTCATCGGTGGGATGACGGGGGGTGGCGGCAGCTGGTCCGCGTCTGGTTCGCTGGCTTCCGGAGGTTTGGGGGCGTACCACCAGTAGCCGAGTTTGGGTTCGCCGTTGGGCTGCGCGTCTGCCGATGCGGTGGTGGCCGCCAGCGCGATCGCGGCAGCGGCGAAGCCCCGCCTCACAGCACCCGCTCCATGCGGGTCAGACGTTCGATCCGCACCGGTCCGAAATAGCGGCTGTCAAAGCCTTCGGGATGGTCGGAGCCCACATAGATGAAGCCCGCGGGAATGTTCCGATCGCCCCAGCGCAGATGATCGAGGCGCTGGCCATTGCGGCCCATAGGGCGGCTGATGCCCAGCAGGCGATCGCCGCAATAATAGCTGCTGTTCGTGACCCTGCCATCGAAGACCGAATGGCGCTCGACCTCGCGCAGGCGCTCGCCTGGCATGCACATCGCCCGTTTGGTGACGCTGACGGGGCGGGGGCCAGCGATCGGATGGGACAGCGCGAACATGACGAGGTCACCCTTGTGGATTGCCCCCGGCGCCGCTCGCACGGCCCAGGCCTCTATCGATGGGCTCATGACGATGGTCACGGCTGGGATTGCCTGCCAGGTGAGCGTCGCCAGCGGGAGGGTGATTCCGAGCGCGAGCCAGAAGCGCTTTGGACGCGCCGCTTGATCGCCGACCGCGCCGCCCAGCGCCAGCGCGGCCTCGCGCGGGAGCGTCTTCAATCCGTGGAAAAGCCTTTTAGCGGCCAGCCAGACGAGCCGAAGCATCGCGAACCTCCTCCTTGCCGCCGAGGCGGGCATATTCATCCAGCAAGCCAGAAAGCGCTGCATCGCCCAGCACGAGATGAGTGGCACGGGGCGCGGTTTCGTCTTCCCGCTCGCAATAGGGCTGGGTCGGATCGCCCGGCACCATGGCGAGGGCCGGTACACGGGCTATGCCATGCTGGCGGAAGAGGATCGGATCGATCACCACCTGGACGCTCCGCATTGTGCAGGCCGGACCTTCGCATCCGGGGTCGACCCGGAGCATCCGTGCCGTCAGCTCAGCCATCGGACCAATCTTCGTGAGACCTCCGGGCACTCCGCGGAAGGCGAACACGCCGCCGACCCGTTCGAGCTGTCCGGCGTAGGTGCGCAACGTCTCGATTGGCATGGACGAGGAAGCGAACAGCAGCGGCACCCAGGCCTTGGCCGGTGTATTCGAAGCTGCGTGTGCCGGCGCCTGAGCGCCATCGGGCGGCGCCAGGCCCAACGCCTGATGAAGCCGGGCACTCATGGCCTGTTGCTCCGCGGCGAGTGCGTTGGCTGCCTGGATTTGCGCTGTGCGCGCCTGCGCCTCCATCCGCGGATCGACCCGCCGCTTCCGCATGGCCTCGAAGGCACGTCGTTTGAAAGCCGGAGAGGGGGTGGGGATCATGTCAGGTCCGGCGTGCGCCGCTGAAGGTGCGCTGGCCTTGGCTTTGTGAAGCCGCTCCATGGCGGACGTCCCTTCGTCTGCCGGTTGAGGCTCCCGGGCCTGCCCTGGCGCGAAGCCGATAAGCGCGAGCGCAAGCACGAGCGACGCCATATGGCTGTCAGGGATTGACGGTGCGCAGATAGGCATCGACCTTCTCCTCCATGTCGATTTGAATGTCGGACTGGGCGCGCGCCTCGATCTCCTCATAATATTCGGAGAGATCCATGCGGCTGAAATCGAGCGCCTGGAATTCCTCAGCGGTGAAGCCCCGGCAATAGGGCTGTTTGGCTGTGCCCCAGCCCATGGCGTTGAATGCGCTGAGCTGCGGGCGGCCCTGCTCCTGGATGATGCGGCCAAGCCTGGTATTGAAGCAGCAATGGCCGCGCGCCTTTTGGATGCAGATGCCTAGGATCGAGGAAGAGCAATAGGTGCCCACCTCGTGGCACATGCCCGAACCGCGCAGCATGCCGGTCTCCATATCCTGTTGGTCGCAACCCTGGAGCAGCACTTCCATCATGAAATTGATGGCCAGGCTGATCGCGATGGATGTGGGATCGAGGCCGACAATGATGGCGTTGGCGCCGGCACTGGCCGCCTGACCTGCCGTCGCACCTGCCTTGAAGGCGAGATAGGCGGCCTTTGCGCCGGTGAACACGCCCTTGGCGATCGCGATCTTGGTGGTGATCGAGCTGACCGAACCGCCCATGCCGTCCTTGACGATCTTGTCCCGGTCCTTGCAGCAATTCTGGAAGGTGACGCTGGCGCCAGGCGGACGGCAGCGCAGCGCCCGCCCACCGAATATCTCGACCGTGCCGAGGCAGTTGCCGTCTGCATCGACCGGGCCGTCATTGTCCGGTCCCGCATCATCGACCAGAAGCTCATCCTCGACCGGATTGAGCGTGGTGTCGATGCAGGCGACGGGCGAACAGGTCGGGGTTCCGCCTGCCGCTGGCACGAGGCATTGATGATCGCCCCCGAGCGGGCAGCTATAGGCGCCCGTGGCGTCGGCCACGCAGGCTGTCTGCTGGATCGGGCATTGCGTGACACCGCCGGCCATGGCGAAGCAGCTCGCCATCTCGCCTTCGTCAGCCGCATCGCCATTGCCGTTGAAATCAGCGGCGCAGAGCTGGGCAGCCCATACCGGCGCGGGAATGGTGACTGCCATGAGTGCGGCGCTCAGTAGTCCAATGAGTCTCCGTTGTTTCATGGCGTCCCCGCAGTGCAGGCAAGATCGGAGCCAGCGAGGCGCACGGTCTGCATCATGACGGCGGCTTCCGGAAAATCATCAAGGCAACCGCAGGCGGTGACCAGCTCCTCCCCTTCACCCAAGGGGCAGACATTGTCCGTGCCGCAGCTATGATAGAAGCTGTTCCAGCCGGCCGGATCATTTTGGCTAGCCCCGACCACGCCCGAGATCGCGACGTCGCTGTTCGCTTTGGGCGCCCGCGTCTTGCAGATCGGCTCGCAGGCCGGAACCGTCCCACGATCGGGCAGGGAAAATGCCCGCGTCGATGTCGAAATCGTCCCGTCGCTCGACAGGGTGCGATCAGCGAGCAGGGTCTCGGTCGAATGGTCGATGATATAAGCGCTGCGGGACAGATCGGGTGCGCTGAGCTCACCGCTATCGATCACGCATTTATAGCGGCGGTCCCGTTCGAAAAAGTCGCGGCTATACTGGAATGTGCAATTGCCCGTGCCGAACAGTCGGGTTTGAGCGAGGGGCTTGAGACCCGTATTCACGCCGTTGGAGAATGTCGTGACGCCATCGACGCTCTCGCTGTCGAGCCGGCACGCCGTGTCCTGCGCATAGCCTGCGCACAGATCCACCAGCCGTTCCGACACCTCGCAGGCCGTGTCGACCTGGACCTCGACCGTGACATAACCCCAATTGCCGTCGCCCCCGGCGCGCACGCGGGCGCCGACCGTCATGGCGCCGGCGCGCAGCTGTGGCGTGATGTCGATAGCGGTGCGATTATAATAGGGATCGCCGCTGATCCGGCAGTCACCGGATGGCAGGGCCTCACCCGTCCAGGGACGCTTTCCGGCATAGCCGACGATCTGGCCGTTGACCCGAGCCTGGACCCAATCGTCCGCGCCCATCTCCACGATCCGGCCGGAGACGATGCGCGTCGGCGCGATCGGGTCGAAGGTGGCTGTATGAATGGGCGGGACGCTGCCGCAGGTGCCCGATCCTCGGATCTGGTATCGGCGGCAGCCGGTGCCGCAGGGTGTGACGGAAGTCACCGTTCCGGCAACGCCCAATATATCGTCAAAATCCCAGGGTTTGACGCTGATCTCCCGATCGATCGAGCAGCTGCGCGTAACTTCGGCCTTGCCGGTGGCCGACGCCGAACCGGCAAGTGCCTGAAACACGCTGCTGCCTCGCGCGCTCGCAATGGCGTCCCCGCTGATTGCGGTTGGATCGGCGCGATAGCTGGTGGAAGATAGCGAAGGGGATGCGGTACAGGCCGTCGTCTGAGCGCCGACATAACGAATGACAGGCCCTTCGGTGCTTGCATGCGCTACCCCGATCCGGGGATCGGCCGTGGTAAGCGCGCCGATGATGCCGCCGCCCAGATCCTTGAGCACAGAATTGAGGTTGCCGAGCACCAGGTTGCTGCCGCAGCTTGCATTGACGCAATAGCAGGCGGAAAGATCGGTCAGCGGGACTTGGCTGAGCTTGAGGCTGCCGGACGACGCTACATCCCATTGGAAGGGGGTGCAGTTGTTCCAGCTTCCAGGATCGCAGGAGACGATGCCGTTCGCGCAGATGCCCGACACCGGAACGGGCAGGGTCATATTTTGATCGAAACTGCCGTCGAGATCGCTGTCGCGCGCTATGCTCATATGGGTGATGTCGCCGGTCGCGCCGGGCTGGACCAGCAGTTCCAGCATCGTCGCGCTCTTCTGGCAGGCCAGGTTGGTGGTGAAGGTGCGGCTGCTATCAACGGTGCTGATCGCTTCACCGGCCAGACCCGGATTGACGTAATTGCTGGTGATCGCCTCGCTGTCGCTCGACTTCGTCCGCGATGCAGCCGCCGCAGCGCGCGCGCGGGCCTCCATATCCTGCGCCAGGCCGCTTTGCGGCGCGAGTGCCACGCTGCTGATGAGCAGGATGAGCTTCTTGCCCTTCATCGGGAGGCTCCGGGCGAAATGTGATCTGTGGCAGCGACCAGCCGGAGGGCCTGACCGCTTGCCTTGATGGTAAAGCAGGCAAGGCCCGCAATGGTGGTCAGCACGGCCGATATCGGATCGGGCGCTAGGGAGAGGGGACACCCGATCCGAGCAGGGGGTTCACCGACCGTGCTGACCTTTCCCACGCACGGCGCCGATCTGGCGGTTATCGGGCGCGCGAGAGAAATGGGGGTTGGAGCGACGCTGCGGGGGGACAGCGTCGCTCCGCCCTCGCAGCGAGCGAATGCACCATCATGGCTGTGGCGGGCAGACCATATAGAAAGCATAGGGAGCGCTGCGGGGGATGGGGGAGGCATCTGGCTCATGGGGTCGAAACCCCCGCGCAGCAGATGACCTTCTCAAAGGACATGAACTGGGCATTGTCCTTGCCGGGCGCATGTTTGCCGCTCGACCAGAGCGCGCCAGGACGCCCGATATTGACGCATTTGCCGCCCTTGACCGGCTCCATGATCTGGAGCTTGTAGCGGCTCTTGGTCCAAATCGGCTGGGCCTTGAAGGAGCAGCCGTCAGCCGAGCTAATGGTGAGCGCGCCAAGCCGCCCCATCATGAATGTCCCGCGTGCGGCAAGCCCTGCCCACGCTTCGACGCTGTCGCCAAAATGGATGTCGCCTGCGATGGGGTAAGTGGCGCCCCAGCTGCCCATGCACCAGAAAAGAGGATCGAGCACCTTGCCTGCGGCCGCCGCAGCGCTGTCGGCCATGCAGGCAAGGCCGGCTGCGGGATTGCCAAAAAGAATGCCCTCGGGCTGGATGATCGCGCCCAGCGTGCCCGACTGCCAGGTTGGCAGCACTTCGGTGATCATGGCCACGTCGAACCCGTCATCCTCGATGCAGGGCAGGTCGGTGAACATGTCGAGCATCTTCCAGACCGGCGAGATATAATAATGCATCTGCGCGAACATCTTGCGTGTGTTCGTGCCATCGGCGAGCGACGACTGGCTGCCCTGGAGCTTGCCGCCGGTCGGCAGCAGATCAGCGCCCAGCGCCATCATGCAGCCGGGTTCGGTGACGACATCGATCATGCGGTTGGGCGACCAGAAGCTCACTTTAACGCCGAACCAGAAGGTGGCGCCCTTGCGGCAGGCGCATAGCGGCTTGGAGGCGGATTGGGCGTCCAGTTCCTTCTCGAGTTTGTCGAAGCTTCCGACCCGAACGCCACCGATGGTGATGGGAAAGATGCAGGTCCAGCGCACCTTGGTCAGTGGATTGAAGATGGTGCCGGCCTCGCATTTAGAGGCCTGCGCCGGCGCACTGGCAGAGCCTAGCGCAAGCGCGAGAGATAGGGCGGCGGCGCGGAGGAGGGTCTTGCGGTTCATGGCCGGGCGCTCCGATCCTTAAGGCGCTCCGGCGCATATTCGCGAAGGACGAGCTTTTTCCCCTCCTGCGCGACGATGACCGGCGCGACGGTGAGGCCGAGCCTTTCCTTCACGCGCTCCTCCAGTATGAAAAGCGGGCGGCCGGTGCGCTCGGACAGGTCAAGCGCATCGCCAGCGGTCAGCAGGATGAAATCGGTGAAGCGCGCGGCCTTCAGCGCCCAGGCAAGATCGCGCGGATGGACGATAACGAGGCGCTGGGGGAGCGACACATAGTCCAGCGGATTGAAGGTGAACCCCTTGGGATAAAGGATGCGGCCGCCCGGCAGACGAATCTCCTCATCGACCGTGTAGAAGGGAATGATGCTCCGCATCCGATCGGCAGGTGCCGTCCCAAGCGACGCAGCCTTCAGCGCCGACCAGTTGGCGCGGGGGCCGAACTTCGCGGCCATGTCAGGCGCATTGGCCACTCGCGCCTCAATCTCGCTCATCGCGTCGGGTTCAGCGATCGGCCAGGTGCGGCCAATCGTCGAGGTCGCTCCCTGCGCCTGCTGGCTGGCGAGGCCCAACATCAGGGCACCAAGAAGCGCATGGCGCGCACAGTCGGGGAAGCGGGCTTCAGTGGTCATGACGCTTCGCCCACCATGGTCTGCCCTCTTCCTGTCGCTCGCCGCGCACGGCGACTATCAGCGCCGCGAGACCGAGCACGCCCGTCACGCAGAGGAACAGGCGAAGGGATGTCGGGAGCGGATCCGATGCCTGGAGCACCAGCACCGTCTGGATCAGCAACAGGAGATGCGTCCCGAGCAGCAGGCGGACCGGACCATGGGCGGGGGAAGAGGTGAGGATGCCGCTCATTGGCCGCGCCGCCAGCGGGTGAAATGATCGAGGCCGCGATCGAAGGCACCGGTGAGGCCGATGAGCAGCATGCCGCTGGCAAAGCAGCCGGCCGACACCATGATCGCGGCGCGAAGCACCATGGTGGCAGGCTGGTGGAGCGCGAGACCGGCGCAGAGGATGAGCGCGCCCATCATCAGCGTCTCGATCGTCACGAGCCGGAAGCGCCAGAACAGGGCCTGATGCTGGGCAAGGCTGGCGGCCCGCGCCTCGATGAGGGCTTCGATCTTCGGGTCAAGATCGAGGTCTAACTGCGGGCCCGTTGGCTTGGCGAGCGGCGGCTGGGCGGGAGAATTTCGCATCATGACTGCTCCTGCGGTGAGTTGGACCTTGGCGCGCCGAGCAGCTCTCCGGGGTCGACGCCGGCGAGATCGCAGACCGCTTCGAGGGGCGAGAGGCCGGCGCGCAGGCGCGCTTCAAAGGCGGCTACCTCTTGGGGAGCGCTTGTGTTGATCCAGTAGGAGAAGGGATCGACGACGAGGCGAGCGATGCCGAGGCCGAGCGGGGAGTCGATGAAAACCTCGGAATAATGCGGCTTGTTGTTCCGGACCGACTTCAGGAGATCGAGGACGAAGCCTGAATAATCGAGGATCTTGTTCTCGACCGCGCGTTCATAGGTCGAGCCCTGGAGCAGGAAGCGGGTGGCCGCATTTTCCAGGATCACCTGCCCCGTACCGCCGAACAGCAAGAGATCGTTCATCGACTGGAGGACGACCCCGAAGCTTCCCTGATATTTTCGCGCGCGCCTGTAGCCCTGGCCGAACACTTCGGCGAGGCGGGAGAGATCCTGACCATCGGTCCGGGTCATGAACTGGGCGGCCTCATCGCACAGGACAAATCGCGGTCGGTCCCGGGCGGAAAGATACAGTTCCTGGCTCACCGCATTCACGACCACCATGACGATGACGTTGAAGAGGTCCGGCATGGCCTTCAAACGTTCGAGCTCTAGCACGACGAACTCGTCGGCCGAGATGTCAAAGGTCGAGGGCCCGTTGAAGAAATGGCCATAGGCACCCGAACTGCCGAAATCGCGCAGATTGAAGGCGAGCTCGCGCGCGACCGGCACCAGATGATCGACCCTGTCGAGGTCATGGCTGGCATCGGCGGGATAGGCGCCGAGCCAGTCGCGGACCGCATCGATGCCGGATTCCGCGCGCCCGCTGTCGATCGTCCATTGGACGGCGGACTTGAGCAGATTCCATTCGGACGTTGTGACGCCCTTGCGGGTGGCGGCATTGGCCATTTCCGCGACGATCGCGACCGCCATGGAAATGGCCGACTGGCGATCGTCGCCATCGAGCGCAAAGCCCATGTCGAAGGGATTGAGGACGAGGGCCTCCTCGCCAATATCGATGTAGCGCCCGGAGCAAAGCGTGCAGAGCTTCCGGTAGCTGCCGCCGATATCGATGATGCGGATGAGCGCGCCCTGGGCATAATATTGCAGGCAAAGATTGTTGAGGAGAAAGCTCTTGCCCGCGCCGCTCTCGGCCGAGACGATGAAATTATAATTGTTGATGCGCGGGTCGAAGAGATCGAGTGTGATAAGCTGGCCCTTGCGCCCAACATAAAGAAGGGCTGGGCGACCGCCGCCGCGAAAGTCGGTCTGGACCGGCGCCAGCAATGCAGCCGCCTTGGCCGGCATCGGAAGGTCGCGCTCCAGCATGCGCAGCGTCCGGCGCTCAGGGTAGAAGCCGAAGGGGAGGCTCATCGGCAGCAGGATAGGATTGAGATAGCTCTCCTCCTGCATCATCCAGGGGAGGGGTTCGCTTTCCCAGAGGCGCTTGGCGCGTGCGGCCATTTCGCGGGCTTGGGCGCTGTCGCGGCCGAAGACCCAGACGGTGGGGATGACGGTGACGAAGCGGCTGTTGCCCGCTTCATCCAGGACCCAGCCAATTTCCTCGATCTGCTTTCCGACCTCGACTGCAAAGCTGCCCGCGGCCTTTTGGGCGGAGAGGATCTGCGCGCGCTTGTGGATCTCGAAAGCCGAGTGATCGAAGAGTATGTTGAGCGTGTAGAGGAAGGGGCCACCAATTTGGTCGCTATCCTCCGCCGCGCCGCACATGCCGCCCAGGAGGCGATTGCAGCGCTCGGCCGTCACCCGGCGCGCGGGCGATTTGGGCGTCAGGCAGCGGGCGACCTGGTTTCCGAAGTAAAGCTCCGGGCCATCGAAGAGCAGGTCCGGGCCTGCATCGATGATCTGCTTGCGGACCGGGCGCGCGGGATTGTCTGCGGTCCCGCTGGCGAAGACGCCGGGCGCGGGATCGAAAGCGCCGTTGAAAATCCGGCGATAGAAGGCCACCAGCGCTTCAGGCGCCATGCGCATAATGCCGAGCTTGGAGAGTTGCTCCTCGATCTGGCGGCGCAGGTCCGCGCCAAGAGGCTTCCTTGACTTGATAGCGAGCAGGACGCGGAAGTTGCGGATGGGAATGCCATGAAGGGCATTGAGCCCTTCAGTCCCGTCGCGCAGATATTGCGCGGTGCGCCGGGCCGACGCCTGGACGAGCGGATCGGGCCGGGATTTAAGATCGAGATAGGCGTCGAGCGCCTGGTCAATCAGCGGATCGGCAAAGCAGTGGAGCTGGACCACGGTACCGGTGCCGAACTGGATGTTGAAAAGCCCGAGCAGCGCCTGATGAACATGGGCGAAGAGATAGGCCGAGGGCACCAGTTCCCAGGCCTGTCCCCAGCCATCGTCGATCGTGAGGAAGGCTTCCTCCTCCTCGACCCAGCTCACCATGGGGAGGAAGTCGGAATAGGCGTCGCGCGAGACGCTTTGCCGCAGGCGCTCATAGGTCATGCCGCCGCCATGGCGCGTTCCAAGCCCCCTCATTGATCCTGCTCCTGTGGCGGCGCCGGGATATCGCTATCGGGCAGCGTGGGCTTCGCCTTGGTCTGTTCAAGGATCGGCGCGCGCGCGGCCGCCTCGGTCGGATTGACGAGATAATCGCCGACCACCCACTGCGGCTTGTCGAGAATGGAATAGACGTAGCGCGGCATGTAGAGCCGATCGGGCCGCTCGCGATCGGCATAAGGCAAGATCAGCGTGCGGACCGTGCGGCCTGGCCGGAGCATCGGCGTGACTGGCGCCTCCACCAGGCCCTGAAGTTCCCGATAGACGCTGCTGCGGTAACTGACATAGCCATCCGCCGCGGAACTGCGCCCGGTTCTCTGTGTGCCGGCGTGCCCGGCAACCTCGCTGGCCTTGCCGCCGTTCGTGACCTTGGGATCGGATTTCGATGCCCGGCCAGCCACGGCGTCGGCATAGGCCTTCTCGGGATGGATACACTGGCCATGATCGCTGTTCTTGCAGCTGAATTTCTCAGGATAGGGCGACATGGCCGAGCCAAGCGCTGTGCAGCCGGGCAAGGCGGCAAGCAGGAGGAGCAGGGCAGGGCTGGCGAGGCGTGCCGTCGCGCAAGAGTGCTGGGCTGGCATGGGATACTCTCCCTGAAGGTGACGAGTGGACATCAGAATTTGTTGGCCGTGGTGGGTTTGATCTCGAGAGCCAGGCCCTCCTGAATCACGACCACCACATCCTTGGCAGCGCCAACCTCGACGATCGGGCCGGCCTGGCGCGCGAGATCGAGATAGAAGTCGGTGAGCTTGTCGGAGGATTTGGACAGGCCGCCCGCGACACCGGTTTTGAGCGCATCGCCCGCGTCCAGGGACCGGACGGTGCCAAGGGCCGAGGTCGACGTGTTGCCAAAGGTATTTTCGACGCTCTGGCTGACCCCGGCGATGGTGCCGGCGATGAAGCTGCGTGCCAGCGCGGCGCCGGCGCGGGTGACGACCTTGCCCGACAGGCCCTTCTTGCCATCGGTATCGACGAAGAAGCCCTTGATCGGCTGATCGATGACCGATCGCTCGTCAAAGTCTACGCAGGAGAGCGAGATGAGCTGGACCTCGACCCGTTCCTTGGCAAGGCTCCCCGTCGCGTTGCCGATGACAAAGCAACCGGAGAGGTTGGCCTTCACATCATTGGGCAGCACGGCGGGCGCCTGGACGCGGGCGATCAGCGGCTCCGGGTTGCTCGTCGCGTCCCGGCTGGCGAGCGCGTCGATCCCGGTTAAAAGGCGCGCCTTCATGAAACCAGGCGGCAAATAGATCGTCCTGGTCTTTTTTTTAGCGCCATTTGGAGCAGCTGATCCCTCGGCGACGACAGCGCTGGTTGCGGCCCCGATCGCGCCGACCTGCCGCTCGACCGGTGGCGCAGGTGGGGCTGCCGGCGCGCTCGGCATCGGTGGCGCCGGCAGGCTGCCATCGGCACGTTCAAGTTCGCTTGGCGTGGGGCTGGGCGGAAAGGCCGGGATATCGCCCGGCATGGCATTGGGGAGGTCGCCGTCTGCTGCTTCCCTCGATGCTGGACCGGCGCTTCCGATCCGGCCCTCCTCGATCGCCGTGACCCGGTCGCCGAGCAGGTTCTGCCCATCGAGGATCTTCTTGAGGTCGCCGCGCACCTTCGTTTCAAGGCTGTCGCCGCGAAGGCCCGCGCCCATATCCAGTTTGGATGCCGCCGGCGCCTGGGGCGTGGTTTCCTCCGCGCCGTTCGAGGCGGAATAGAGACCATAGCCGAACAGGGCGGCCAGCACGCCTATGGCTGCCTGGCGTGCGCGCAATTGCTGCTGTGGGCTCAGCGTCGCCCAGCGCGCCTTCAGATCGAGAAGGGCCGGGCCGCGCAGGTGTAGGACGTTGTCTCTGTCGGTCGTTGCAGATGCGGGGCGCGTGGGCCGCGAATGGCCTCTGGCGCCGCTGCCCTGCGCGGGCGACCCGGGCTCCTCTGGACTTTGGGGCATATCCTGTCGCTCATCGCTCACAGCCCGTCTCCCCGGCGCAGGATGATGAGGCGTGCGGTCTCCCCGGTGCGAAGCGAGAGCCGATCGAGCGTCGCGCTGAAGATGCGGGCGCCGAGTGCTGAATCGAGGAAGAGGCGCTCGTCGACTTCCATGTCGCTTGTGGCGTCGACGCGATATTCCGATGCGTTGAGGTCTGCGCCTTCGATGGTCACGCGGCGGCGTTCGGTGATGCGCAGCGCGGGCGCCGCGGGGAGGGTGATTTGCCGGCTGGCGGTCGCTACCTCGGAGAAGCTCGCCGGCACCCGATCCTGCAAAAGGGATAGGGTGATCGAGACCGCACGATCTTCCTCCGCAAGCGGGGCGAGCAGATCCTCATTGGCACGGGCGCGCTGCCGGGCGCCGGGGACCAGCGTGATCGTCTGGGCCGGGATCTCGGAGGGCTCGGCGTATAGCGGGTAGATCGCGCCGTTGCAGGTGACGAAGAACTCGGACGGCGTCGTCACATAGCTGCGCGTGATCTGGCCGCCATCGTCGCTCTCGCGGACAAGGAATTTGACCCATGCATCGCCGCCGCCTTTCTCGACCGCGAGGCCTTTCTCGGCGGAGAATTTGACATCCTCGATCTCGCCGCCCTGACAGACGAGATGATTGACGTCCCGGTTCGAGAGCCGGATCATACTGGTCTGATCGGGCAGTGCCTGGATCGATTGCGCGTGTCCCGGCGAGGCCATCGCGATGAGAGGCAAAAGGGTTAGGGCGGCGCGAGACGCGCGCGCTTGGTTACCGAAGCTCGGCATCGAATTTCTCCTCGGTGAGGGCCAGGATCCAGAAGCGCCCGGCATCGATCATGTATCGGATGCGCAGATTGCCCCGGAATTTGCGGATGACGCCGCCGATGACGCGGACCTTCTCGACGGGCACGAGGATCTGGCGATCGGTCCAGGTGACTGGCTGATCGGGCCGGATATAGGTGGCGATCGAGAGCGTGGGATTGTTGGCGAGCTCATCGAGGACGGTGTTGAGGCTATCGCGCAGGCCGTTATAGGCGGTCGGGTGGACGATGCTGAGCAACTCCTGAAACTGCCGGTCGGCAGAGAGCGCCGAATAGGTGCCCGACAGCGCGACGATGTTCCGCGTCATGGCGCGCAGATAGGCCGAAGAAGGCTTGCCACCGGTCACATAGAGATCACCGCTGGCGCCGAAGGGAATGACGATCGTGCGCTGGTTCTGGGACGTCGAGTAGAGCGCCATGCCCAGCACGGCGGTGATACCGAACAGGCCGACAATCGAGAATTTGAGCAATCTGTTCTCCTCGAACAGGTTGGACGATCCCTGGAGATAGCGGTGAATGCCAAAGCTTGCCGGTTTGCCGAGCAGCGGATCAGCAGCCTCCTGGGGCGATTTTTGACGAAACATGGAGTGCCTCACTCGCAAAAGCGGGTCTGGGTCGGCCCGGGATAGTGGGGGAGGCGGAGCAGGCCCCAGCGCCAGGCCAGATGCGGGATGAAGCCGCGGGGCTTCGTCCGCTTCCAGGGAATGAAAAGGAGAAGGACGCCGAGGAGCGACCAGCCCACCAGCCCGCCAACGATGACGGCGACGAAAATGGTGGAGACCACGAGGATAAACTCCTGCGCGTCGAACCAGAGGATCTGGACCGGCTTGTGCAGAAATTGTGGAAGTCTCTCGTCCACGCCCTTCTCCCTTGCTTCACCCACATCTGGACAGATGTGGGGGTTACGAAGAGCGAGGCTCGCTCTTCGTCCGGCGCGGGGCGGTTGAGGCCCCGCGCTGGTCTGTTGAGCCGGTCTTCAGACGATCATGCCGAAGGTCTGGAGAATGGAGTCCGCCCGAATGAGGCAGACGGCGGCCACGATCGTGGGAATGCCGATCATGATGTTCGAGAAGAGCCGCGAGACGCCGAACAGGAAGGCGGCGACACCGCCCACAAAGCCCAGCGGTCCCTTCACGCCCTGGTTCACGACGATATCGTAAATGTCGTAGCCAAGGTCGCCCGCGGTCGGCGCCTGGAAGGCGTGGGCGGCCGATGCCAGGGTCAGACCGAGAAGGAGAGTGACCGCGGCATCGGCCTTTTGAAAAGGCAGCGCGCGCAGCCGGGCAATCGAGGGAATTTTGATCATGTCAAAGTCTCCAGATAATAGGGAGCCGTCCCATGAACATGCCTGCCGGCACCGACATGGAGGATCGTTGTCGGCCAGCGACGAGGCAGAACGGCTCCCTTGCGAAAGGGCCGCGTCGCCGGCATCTCGAACCCTGTGCGCTGCATCTCGGACAACGCTGGCTACAGGCCCGCCAGATGAGCGTGAGGTCAGGAAGGCGGCGACATCTTTGTCGGCCGTTTTTGGTTGAGCCAGGCCTCGATCTCGGCCTGGTCGAAGCCGGAGATGACGCGCCCGTCGAGGATGAGGGTGGGGGTGCCCGAAATGCCCATGGCTTTTACGGTCCCGGCATTGGCTGTGACACGAGCATCACCCTCCTTGCATGTGAGGAGCGGTTTCGTTGTCTCGCCTGCATAGGTCGCGTGGAAAGCGGCCTGTTTGTCTGCCGAGCAGAGGATATGCTCTGCCTTGGAGGCGGCCTGAGGGTGGATGCCGCTCACGAAATAAATTTGCCGACGAACGGGCTTTCCTTCGGTTGCCTTGGCCGCCCAGAAGCGATCGAGCGCGCGGCAATAGGGACAGTCGGGATCGGTGAACTCGATTACGGTTGGAGCGCCCGGCGGCCCGATGGTGAGCGCCTGTGCCGGATCGAGCTGGCTAAGCTTCTTGCGCGCCGCTGCATCCTGCGCGAGGGCTGTCAAATTGACGCCGCTGCGATCATAAACGGTCGCGAACAGCAAATGATCGCTTTGCGGTGCATAATAGAGAATGCGTCCGCCCGCGCTGGCCTGGAACAGGGGCCCCTTGACGGGCGCGGGACCGAAATCCTCGAACTGGAGGTTTGCAAAGCTCTGGTGAAGCTGTGCCTCTGCCGTGCGCGCTGCCGCCACGAGGTCGGCGTCAGCCTGCACCTCTTGCGCGACCGCCGAACCGCCTGCTCCCAAGAGCAGGATGGCAACGAGGATCGGCGTGAGCATGGAAGGATGATGGTTCATCGGCTGATCTCCTTTGCAGGCGCTGTTCGAACGGCGAGCAGCTCTTTATCGATCTGGACGGTGGCGCCCAGGGGCAGCGCCGGGCGCCGGGAAGGGATAGCGGCGGCCGCAGCGCGGATGATAAAGTCACCATCCGCCTGCGCGACCCGGAGCGGGTCCATGCGCCTTGGCGCGGGAGGCTCCGCGCCAGGGCGGGCCAGGGCATTTGGGCTCGCGATCAGGCCGGACATAAGCAGTCCAGCTACGATCGCCGGTCGTTTGGCCGACATCATATTCTCCTGATGCATATCGAGATACAGAACCTCGCGATGGCGGCACGGGCGGCGATGGGTGCTTTGCCAGAAAGTCTGTGCGGGCACTTCGTCATCCCGTGTCGGGATGCACAGGTGATGGGTCAGTCTCGTCCTGCTCCGCAATGGGGAGGGCACTGACGTGCCGCTTTCGGCACTTCAATGCCGAAAGCGGCATTTAAATGCCGCTTTTTGGGAAAGTTCAGCTCCAGATCGGGTTTCGCCCGTCATGCTCTTTGGTGGAATTCGCCCGAATCAGTTCGAGGAGAAGATTATGGCTGCACGCCGATCGCGAACTTATCGCCTGCGCCTCTCTGACGAGGGGACAGCGCGTTTCATCGACTGCCATCATCGTCTTGGGAGATTGACCGGCAGCCTCATTCCCTATGGAGCGACACTATTTGTGGCGATGCTCCTGACCCAAGGGGCCGACCCTGCGGAGATCGCTGCCGAGATCAGCCTGGCGGCAGCAAGGCGATCGCGCAGTGACAGGGAGCATTTTGTCGGCGCATCTGATGAGCTCAGCAGCATTGAGGCCGCAGTCGGCGAACTTGTCGAACCGTCCGATCTGCTGAGCGGGCGCCCGTCCCAGGCGGCTATTTTCATCGCCGGGATCGCGATCATGGCCTCGAGCGAGGACAAGGCGATCATCGCCGCATTTGATCGAATGACGCGGCTCGTCGCGCAGGTCTGAGGCTGAAGAAGACTATCTTGATCGTCATGTCGAAGGCTTGGAATTGACCATTACTCCCAAATTGGGATCGATAATGTTTGACCTGCGGCGTAATCCACACAAACAATTGCTTGTCGGAAATGTGCATGAGAGCTTTGGGTAACGATCAGGGAGTTCCTGACGATGTCATCTCAAAGCGGGACACCGCATGGCGGTGTCTTCATTCTTGCCGAGGTGAAGCTGATCTCGGGGCGTCGTATTGAGGAACGGCGCAAATTCCAGCGCATGACGCAAAAAGAACTGGCCGCGCTGGTGGGGATGGGCGTGCGCTGGCTCCGAGAAGTCGAAGCGGGCAGCCCTAAGGCCTGCATCGATGACCATATGCGCTGCGCGCACGGCCTTGGCCTCACCGCATCGCATCTACTCTTCCCCATCCTGTTTCTGGAGCATCACATGCATTTTCCGCGACAGATTTTTCACAACGACATGGCCGAACTTGAGCGTCGCTGCATCGAGTTCATCGCCAGCTTTCACCTCCGCCCATTTCTTCCCGGCGCCAGCCACTAAGCAAAGTAAACCGAAAGCGAGGGTAATATGTCGCCAGAGGCGATCACCGCGGACAGGATCTATAGCGACCTCAAGCGGCAGATCGTCGGCGGCAATTGGCGCCCTGGCTCGATCCTGGCGCTAACCCAGATCGCCAACCATGCGGGGACCAGCGTGACACCCGTCCGTGATGCTATTCAAAAGCTGGTAGGGGAGGGGTTTGTCGCTCTTCTGGGGACCGGTGGCTTTTTCATTCCCAGGATCACGACCCGCAGCATGGCCGACCTTTACGGGTGGCATTCTGATCTTGTGCGGTTGGCGTTGCGCGATGCGCAGGATATCGAAGCCATCGGACCATTTCCGGGGCGCGAGAAGCCAGGGTTCGAGCAGGACATTCGCCATGTCGTCGGATTGACTGAAGAGCTTTTCTGCCGGCTTGCAGCATGTTCGCCCAATGCCAATCATCAGAGCGCTCTCCTCACCGCCAACGAACGACTCCATGTCATGCGGTTGCATGAGCCAAGCCCAAAACGGCGTGCACGCGAGATTGAGGTGATCTGGAACGCTCTTGTATCGGGCAATAGAAATGGAGCCAGATCGATACTGTGGTCATATCATCGTCGACGTTCGTTGGCCGTAGAGAATATTTTTCGGTCGATGAAAAGATCTGGCTATGTAAGCGAATCCGTGGAATTGCCGGTCAACGAAGATGATTATAAGTCATGATCGCAATATATCCTCACCTATGGTCATATATGCGGTCAAAATGGGAGCTTATATGCTCGGATAAGACGGCCTTCTCGCCTTAATATTGCATTGCCGCGCTCATGCGGCATCAATGGAGGTAAAGATGGAACGTGAATCCGGACGGAATGAAGCGCTGATCGACCTCGGGTCGGCTGTCGTGGAAACCAAGGGCATCGGCGGCAACGCCCGCGATGTGGATCAGTCGCCGCTGATCGGCCTCGGCATCGTCGAGGAATGATATGCCTGGGGGCGCGCAAGCATCTTGCGCGCCCTTTTCCCTGACGCTCCGGAGGGAGGACGCGATGGGTTACGCACTGCGCCATGGCCTTCATCATGCCGATATGGGCGGCCATATCATTTTTCTCGATGTGCCTGCCGGCCGCTACTTTTCCATCCCCAGCGCCTGGAATGATAGTTTCCGTCGTGCCGTCAGCGGTGAGACGAGCGTGCTGGATGAGGCAGTGATGCCCCGGTTGCTGGAAGCGCAGCTCCTGGCGTCGACCGACGCCGTCGATCATCATTCGGCCCCGACTTTGCCGGAACTGCCCATACGATCATTATTGGATGAAGCAGTCGCTGACGCCGGCATGGTCGCTGGATGGCGCGCAGCCTTTCTACAGTGGGTCGCGCGGCGAACGCTCACCCGTCATGGTCTGAGTGCTGTCGCTTCGATTTTCGCGGCGATGGAGCGCCAGCCCGAAATCAAGCCGGACCGCGCGCTCAGGATCGCAAAACGCTCGGCTATGGCCTTTCGGAGGTCCGGCACGCTTGTTACGAGCGCCGACACCTGCCTCGTCCGCTCCACGGCGCTCGCGCTCACGCTGAGGCGCAGGAATGTCCCGGCGCAGCTCGTTCTTGGCGTCACGGCCAGTCCATTCTCCGCCCATGCCTGGGTGCAGCTGCGCGATCTGCTCCTCAATGACAGGATTGAGCATGTGCGGTCCTTCACGCCGATCTGGGCATTGTAATGGCGGCGAGATATCTCATCCTCACAGCGCGTGACACAGGCATCTGTGAAACCGTGGCACGGAACGCTGCAGAACTCGGCTTGCGCGTCGCACGCGAAAAGAAGGGTCTCCTTTGCCTCATATCTCGGGACGCGGACTGGCAGTGCGCGCAGGACAGCACCCTTTTCCTGGTCGGCAAGCTGTTCGCCAAGTCCGGCTGTCAGGCCGTGAAACTGGACGAGTTTATCAGCGCCGGAAGCACTAGTTCGACATTCGACGAGCTGCTCGATCGCTGCTGGGGGCAATATGTCGCAGTCTCGCCCAGCGAAGATGGCATCGGGATATTGCGGGACCCGTCGGGTGGCCTTCCCTGCTACCATGTTCACGGGCCCAAATTCTTCGCTGCTGCCTCAGATGCCGATCTGCTCGTGAAAGCAAGCCTGCTCCGGCCTCTCATCGATTATGATTCCATCTCGCAGCAGTTCCAGCGGCCCAACGCCCGCTCGGCCGACACTGGCCTCATCGGACTGAAGGAACTGATGCCGGGACATATGCTCGAATGGCGACGAGCGGGCGTGACGCAGGAACGACGCTGGTCGCCATGGGATCATGCCAGGCGCTGCTATGAGGGCAGTTTTGACGCGGCTGCCCGTCATCTTCGCGATACGGTCGATGCGTGCATCAAGGCGCTTTGTCGCAGGGAGGGTGGGCCCACGTTGATCGGCATGTCGGGCGGCCTGGATTCCTCGATCATTGCCTCGGCCCTGCGTGAAATCGATTATGGCGCAGAAGGAATCAGTGTCGCGACGCGCCATCCCGATGGTGATGAGCGCCAATATGCGCGGCAGATTTGCAGCAGGCTGGGCCTGACTTTCCACGGCGCGCTGTACGATGTGCGGCATGTCGATCCGATGCGGCCGAGCGCCTCCCATCTGGCGCGACCGATCGGCGAGCCTTTTCTGCAAAGCTATGACCGGATCATAAAGGACCTGGCCCGGGAGCGGGGCGCGCGATCTGTCATCCGCGGAAACGGCGGCGACGCGGTGTTCTGCTTTATGCAGAATGTGCTGCCCATCCTCGATCACTGGGAAGCGAAGGGCGAGCGCCGGAACATCCTGCAGACGGTCGGCGACGTCTGCCGCATGACCGACACCGACATGCGTACGGTGCTGAGCGCGGCCTGGACGAGGAAGCGCGGCTCGCCATTTGCATCGCTGCACCGGGGAAATAGTCTCTTCCTGTCGCAGCGTGACAGGGCCGATGCCGCTTTATCCCGTCTGGAGGAAGAGAATGTAGCGGGTCTCTCACAGGGCCGCGTCGTGCATGGCTTATGGGTCATGCGCGTCGCAAGGTTCACAGAAGGCTATGCGCGCGACGCAGAACTGGAGATGATCTGTCCCCTGCTTTCGCAGCCCATCGTCGAACTCTGCCTCTCTATTCCAAGCTGGTACTGGATTGCAGGCGGGATCAATCGCGCGGTGGCGCGGCGCGCCTATCGTCCGATCCTGGGGCAGGAGGCCATGCAAAGAACGCGCAAGGGTGGGCCTGCCGCCTTCTGCGTCGAGCTGCTCGAGACCTACCGGAAGCAATATCGGGAACTGCTTCTTGATGGGCTGCTGGTGCAACATGAGGTCCTCGACCGACCTGCCGTTGAGACCGCCCTTGCCTATGAAGGGCCTCAACGGGGCGACGATTATTTGCGTCTGCTCGGGCTTGCCGACGCGGAAGCCTGGGCGCGGCACTGGTCAGGCGCCGGGATGACGCGATTACCCGGGGAAAGCGGCGCGGTGGTAGCCAGCGCGGGATCAAGCCATTGGGCAGCGAGCGGTGATGCGCTGCCGGGCTGAAGCCAATGTTCGAACCATGCGATGTTGCGATAATAGACCGCAAGCCGATGGGCCGGCTGCCATTTGATATGATGTTCGGCAGGAAACACGTACAACGCACTCGGCACGCCATGCAACTGGAACGCGGCTAGCGGTTCGAGCGCGCCGAGATATTCATCATCGGACATTTGCATCAGGATCGGCACTTTGAGCCTCGGGGCATTCCGGACGAGGGAATAGCAGTTCCAGAAATCGTCGCCGGTTCCCATCGTTGGGTAGCCTGACGCGATATAGCTTTTGGCGCCAGCCGGCCCGGCGAGCGGAAGGAAGGTTCCGGGTTCCTCAAAGGAGCTGCTGACCGAAGCGGCCGCGAAACGGTTGCTGTTGGTCAGAGCATATTGAGTATTGCGGGTGCCGTCGCTCAGGCCCGAAATGCCCACCTTGTTGGGATCGATCAATCCGCGACTGGCCAGCTGATCGACGATCGTTTCGAGGGAGGACAGGACGCTGCGCAGATCCGCCCAGCCTTCCAGATTATGCCGGAAAAGCTCATCGCCGTCCTTTGCTGGCTGGCCCATGCCGACGAAGCGGGGGCGCTCGAAGCTCAGGACTGCAAAGCCTCGCCCCGCTAAAGCCTGGATGGGATATTCGTCGCCGGTCCCGCCGCGCAGGAAGCCGCGGCTGTCATATTGGACGATAACAAGCGGAAGAGGCGTCCTTCCGTCAGAGCCGGGCGGCAGCACAAGATCGCCGAAAGTCTCGATGCCATAGGCGTTGCGCCATTGGAGACGCTCTGTCCTGCCAAGCATTAGCTGCCGGAACTCGGGATTGAGATCGACGATGGGCGCCATGCTGCCATCCGTTCCGACCAAGACAAGACTGGCCGGACTATTGGATGCTTCATGGAGGCATAGAAGACGGGCACCGACCGTCTCGCAACTGGCGAGCATATCCTTCGTTGCAAAAAGTCTTTGCGGTTCGCTCTGCTTCCCGGGCATCCAGCGATAGAGAGCAAGGTCGCTATTGCCCCAACCCTCGCGTCGCAAATACAGGATCGCATCGCTCGATGCCGGCCACCAGAGACCCACGATCCTGTCGCAATATTTCGAACTGCAGGTGACCCGGGCGCCTGATCGCCACGCGACATGAAGATCATAGGCTGGAAGAAACCCTGTGGCTGGGCGCGGCGACACCCAGGCACGCGATTGTGCCGGGCCACTGGCAAATAGCGCCGCTTCGATCGGCTTTTGCGTCTCACCCCGCGTCTGGAAATCGGCGATCTCCTCTGGCGTTGCGGATCGCGAGGGGCCAGCGGAGATAGCGATTGCGTGATAGCTGCGTACGGGACCCATGGGGGGAAAGGGTTGGCTCCTGGCCTTGGGCACAAACCTACCGTCATAGTGGAAGCCCGAACGCGCCTCTTCATCGATAAGAGCCTGCGCCTCGCGCAAGCCGGGGCGCGTCACGAAAATGAGGCTGCCGCCATCGCGGGACCAGCGCAAATCCTCGATATCGTCAGTCGCCGCAGTGACCTGTCTGGCCGGTGAGCCATCCACGGCAGCGCGCCAGACCTGCGTGATGCCGTCGATCCGCTTGAGATAGGCGACCCATTTGCTGTCCGGAGACCAGTGCGGTGTGATGAGTTCGGCGACCCCCGTTGGAAAGCCGGTGATGCCGGTTCGATCCAGGGTCCGTCGAATGAATTCGCCGCCCCCATCGATCTGCCTGAGTTGCCTGCCTCCATCCAGGGACACGACGAAAATACCCTGGCAATAGCCGGTGCCCGCCTTGTCCACTCGGCGGATCTGAAAGGCGACGAACCGCTGATCGGGCGAAACGGAAATCGCCCCCGGTGTGATGATGGCCGCGCTTGCGGGAAGCCCGACGTCCCGCAGGCGTAGCAGATCTTCAGGCGCGACCGGCCGTCGCGCGGCCGGCTCTCCCTGAGGCTTCACGGGGGAGAGGTCGCTGCAATTCGCCGGCACGCTGGCGAGGGCAGGCGTGCCGGCGACAAGGGCTATCGCTGCTGTCGAGAGCGATAACCCCGGGATGGGCCAGGTCATTGGAACCTCTTCGTCACGGTGATGCTGAGGAAGCGGCCGACCGCGGAATAGTTGGTGGAATCATAGGCCGGATAGAAGGGCGCTGCGGTGCGTATCATGTCCGGCTTGTCGTTGAAGATATTGAGGGCCGAGGCGCTGACCTCTATCCCGTCCATGATGCCGTCGCCCTCTCCGGTACGATAGCGAGCGGTGAGATCGATCGTCCTCATGCCCTCGACGGAGGTGACAGGCGCCACTCTCCTGTCCTTGAGGCCGCCAATATAATTGCCGAACAGGCCAAGGCTGAGCTGTCCATGAGACCATGTCGCCCCGGCGCGTCCCCGCCATTTTGGCGGATAATAGAGGGTTCCTGCCGCTGGTACCGACCCGGAGGTCGGGGTCAGCATTCGCTGGCTTTCAAGATAGGCAAGGCTACCCGTAAGCGAGACGGCATCCCCGGCCGCAAGCCTGAAGCTGTAGTTGAGATCGAGATCGATGCCTTTCATCGTCTGCCGCGCGATGTTGACGTAACGGCCGTCAATCACGGCGGCGACGTCATCGATATTGAAGGGCGCGGTAGTCAGATTCGTGAGGCCTGACGGGGAGCCAGCGATGAGCCCCCCTATGGCATCATCGCTCGGAGTGAGATTGACGAGCGACTGGTAGGCCGGGTTTGTCAGCAGGCCGGTATAGGAGGTGATCGCCGAGGCGATCCGGTTCCGGTACGCGATATGATAGAGGCTGACTGCGGCGCGCAGGCCGGGAACCGCCGATGGATGCAGATCGAGCGTGCCCGAGATCGTCGTGGCCCGTTCCGGTCGAAGATTGGGATTGCCCCCCGACAGAAAGAGCGTCGTGGCTGAAGCGGGGTAGCCCGTGGCGCCAAAATAGCTGACGGGGAGAAGTTGCGCCGTATAGTCCAGATTCTGCTGATAGAGGGTTGGGGTCTTGAAGGAGCGGCCCCAGGAGAATTTTATGTCCGCGTCACGCGAAGGCGCATAGATCAGGCCCAGTTTGGGCGTCGTCACATGTCCCATGCCGCCCGAATATCGCTCATGGCGCGCCGCCGCGCTGAGTTCGAGCGATCGGATGAAGGGGATTTCCTGGTCGGCGCCGATGATCGGGATTGCAGCCTCGCCAAAGACATAGCTGCTGCTGCGGTCCTTGGAGAATTGCAGCGCGCTGCTCGTGCCTGTGACGCGCAGGACGTCGAGGTCGGCAATGAGCCTGTTCGAGCGGTAGCCCCCGCCCAGCGCCAGTCGGAGATCGCCACCCGGCAGCCGCACGGCGGGGCCCTCGAAATTGAGTTCAAGATTAGTCGATCTGTTGGCGTAGCTGCCGATCGACGCAAAATTGAGCGCGCCTGCGACGAACATGCGCGTGTCGATGTCGATCTTGTCCTCGCCGAAAGTCGCCATGGCGGTCGCAAGCCAGTCTGCCGGCATCTTCCATTCGATTTTGGGAGAAACGGACCAAGCCTCATTGACCGGGGTCCGATAATATCCCTGGTCGAGATAGTCGTTGCTGATGAGAGGCTGGATGGTCGTCGATTTTCGGTGATTGAAAAGAAGATCGGCGCTAAACGTCAGTCGATCGGTCCCCTCCCAATAGCCGGTGCCAAGCAGGTTATGCTGCCTGATCGCGGGATAGATCGTCGTGCTGGGAAAGGTCCCGCTGGTGAAAGAGCGCTGGCCCGCCTTGATGGCCGTGTTGCGGTCATAGGTATAGGCGAGCAGGAAGCCCGCGTTTCGGGCGGTTTTGCCGGCCACCACGCTATATTGCCGCTGATCATCGCCGCCATCGGTCGCGCTGCCCAGCCGCGCGGAGACCTCCATCCCGTCAAAGCCGCGTTTGAGGATGATGTTTGCGACGCCGGCGACGGCGTCCGAACCGTAAACCGCCGAGGCGCCGTCGGTGATGATTTCGATACGATCGAGTGCGCCCAGCGGAATGGAGGAAATATCGATCGCCTGCGAGACGCCGTTGTAGGAGAGCCGCTTGCCGTTCAACAGGGTCAAGGTCGCGTCGGGGCCAAGGCCGCGCAGATTGAGGCTGGAAGCCGAGCTTACATTCTCGTTGCTGATACCCCCAACGCCGACGGTAACGCCCGGATTTTGTCCGCCGGAAAAGCTCTGCGGGAGATTGCGAGCAAAATCACCCAGGTTGCTGAGGCCGGCCATTTGAATTTCGTCTTTGGTGGTCGTCATCATGGGGGACGTGCTCGTGACACCGCGAATGCGCGATCCTGTGACCGATAGCTGGATATCCGTCGCGCCGGTTACCTCCTCGCGCGACGGTGCCTCTCGCCCCCGCAGGGTGATGGTGCGATCCCTGACCTCGGCGGTGAGGCCCGAAGGCGCGAGGAGGGCGGCCACGGCTTCTTCGACCGTGTAGGCGCCGGCGAGAGAGGGGGCGCGGGCGCCCTTGAGGCTTTTGGCATCGGCGACCAACTGGTAATCGCTGCTGCGTGCAACACTGCGTAGCGCTGCGGCAAGATCCTGCTCGGGAAGATCGTAAGTCTTTGGCGTTTCCTGCGCACTTGCTTGGCTGGAAACCGCGCCCATCCAAAGTGCAGCGCTGGTCAGTAGCGCAATCTTTACGATGCCCATTGTTTGCCCCTATTTTATCTCGCCTCTTTTTGAGGCTCAATAGGGAAGACGGGGGTGAGCTATGTTAAAGCTGGTTGGCCGGATTATTTCTTTTCGGTCAAAATCAGTTTGTTGGGATGCGACCGGTCGATGTCAAGTTGAAGGAAATTGCTGACGGCCTGCGCGACCCGTTCGATGTCGCGAATGTCGATGTCCGCGAATATCTCGCGTCTGCCGAGTGCCGGCGTCGCCAGTTCGATCTTGGTCTCGCTATAGTTATTGGCTTCAGCGATGACGTCGCTGATCGGCATATTGTCGAAACTCTTCACGCCGCTCACCCACTGCTGCTCGGAACGAGGCGCAGAAATGACATTAACCTCAGCGGCTTGTCCAGCCTCAAGGGCGAGGAGCTGGCCGGGGCGCAACTGAAGTTGCTTGGCCTGATCACTAGGGATCGGGCGTGTGAAGGAGATGGTCACTCCGCTCTCGATGGGGCTGATGCGGACGCCATTTCGGACGGTCATGTCGAAACTGCCGCCTTTGCTTGTGACATGGGTGCCTTCGCCATGAACAACAAACGGCCTCTGGGCGTCTCGCACGACGCTGAACCGCGCCCGCCCGCGTTTGATTTCCACGCTGCGCTGTGTGGCGGTCATGGTCACCAGGAGCAACGTGTCGGTATCGAGGATGACGGACGAGCCGTCGGCGAGACGCTCAGTCCGCACTTCTCCGACCCGGGTCTCGATCGGAGTGCGGGCCTCGCTCTGTGTGACCAGGGAGGGTGTCTCATCTTGTGATCGCCACCAGATGCCTCCAGCAACGAGCATGAGGGCGAGCGATGCGGCGAGGGGTAAGGAGGGGCGGAAGCCACGCTTGTCCTGTGCGGGCTTCTGCCGGCGTGGGTGCGTGTAGAGCTCTGTGGCGGCGCTGCCTGCCTCAAGCATCTCGCGGACCGCGGTGAGATAGCGGGCTTCGCGCGACGGATCGACCGCGGCCCAGGCGGAAAAGGCGGCCTGATGCTCGCCCAGCCTGTCGAGCGCGGTGGGATCGGGAACGGCATGGCCATCGGCGAGGATGAGCATCGCCCACTCCATTGCCTCCTGATTGTCGCGCGCCGCTCGGGCAGCGCCTGTGTCAGTCATCATTGGCCTCGCGATGGGCTACCACATGTTTGATGGCCCTGAGCATCTGTTTCTGCACCACCCAGAGGGGGACATCCAGTTCCTTCGCGATCTCGACATAGGTCTGGCCCTCGACGCGATTTCGCAGGAAGATGTCGAGGGTCTCGGGCTTGAGCTGGTCGAGGATCAGTTTCCAGCGGGCAAGATCCTGGCGGGCCTGTGTTTCGCGGTGCGTGTCGCTGGCGGCAATGAGGTCGGGCTCGTCATCAAGAAGCGTCGATCGCTTCGAGAGCAGCGTGGAGCCGCGCGCGATGAAATCGCGCAGCAAGTTGGTCGCGATTCGGGTGAGATAGGCTTGCGGGCTCTCCAGCGCCTGGACGGGAGCCGCGCGCACGAAGCGGGTGAAGGTCTCCTGGGCGAGATCATCGGCGTCGGCCTGGTTGCCGAGCTGGCGCGCGAAGAAGCGCATGAGGCGGGGCTTCTCCCTTCGATAGAAATCCGGGAAGCGAAAGGGTTCGCCGCCGCAATCTCTTTGCTTGATTGGACCGCATACGCGATCCTCGCTTTTGCCATGGCTCATTCGTCGCACCTATGTCCTCTCGGGGCGACGGCCGTGAGCCGGATGTTAGTAACCTGCCAAACAGTCAGGCGCACACGCCTTTACCGTTGCCGGCTGGACATACGCGTATGCCACCCGGCCCCAGTGAAACTGTGACCGAGTTCTGTTTGGAGGGGTTACTAAGCCCCACTCCCGGGCTTTTTCCGGAAGCGCGTCCAGTTTGCCGGAATGAAGGGTGAACGCAACCCTAAAGAACGGTCTTTGTGACGTTTTTGAGGAGGGAGCGGACGGAGCCGAGGGAGGGAAGGAGTGGGCGGCTGCCCGCTGTGCGGGCACCGCGCTCTTGCCGGAGCGGCGTGCCACCGCACCGGCCGGGCTCGGCTGCGCCGATCCCGGCCCTCCGGGCTATGATCGCTGCCGCAGGTGGCGGCTTGGCGATAGGGCGCTTGCACGGCGGTGGTGGTGGGATGGTCCTTAAGCCTCTCGGACCATGGCGGTGGGCTTCCCGGCCTCTGGCAGCAAGGAGGGGAGGGTGTGGGGAGCGATTGCCCCGGAAGGGCTTGTTGCAATCCAATCTGGAGTGACCGCAGATGGCCTATCATCATGATGTGAGCAGGTGCCTGGCAAGGTTCGTTGCGCGAATGCGTGATCGCGTTGCAGACGAGATCTGCCTTGCGCGGATCGAACGCTTTTTGGCTGACGGTGAGAATGCTGAGGTGGAGAGGGCCTCTGTCGGAGGGGGGGAAGGAGATGATAGGATCGACACGGTGGTTGCACAGATGGAGCCGCTGACACGCGCCATTCTGATCCTTGTTGTTACGCGAAAGATGAGCGTGACGGAGGTAGCCCGGCGTTTCCGCATGAGTGAGGAGCGGGTTTGTCGGCATTTCAGGCTGGCGGTCGAACTGGTGCATAACCGGGAGCACGGCGAAGCGACTTACTGAGGTGCGCTATTTCTTTCCAATTTGCTCCCGCGCAGGGGAGTGTCAGGATTTCCGTGTGCGGGCGGGCATAATGGGTAAAAAGGGAGTCCCACTAT